>Ga0187867_10000604_pt1 | contig 31814 bp, 26 predicted proteins | sample June2016WEW_13_1_FD_132976 | JGI IMG/M metagenome (GOLD analysis project Ga0187867, IMG submission 132976) | Peatland microbial communities from SPRUCE experiment site at the Marcell Experimental Forest, Minnesota, USA - June2016WEW_13_10 | ecosystem: Environmental > Terrestrial > Soil >... | reverse complement strand
CGGTATCGCTCGAGGGGTGCCTCAGCTTCGACATCGCACGCGCCTCGATCTGGCGTATCCGCTCCCGGGTGAGGTTGAAGTGCTCTCCGACCTCTTCCAGCGTGCGGGGCTCGCCCCGGTCCAAGCCGAAGCGCAGCTTCAGGATCTCACGCTCACGCTCGTCGAGCGGGGCGAGCAAACGGTTGATCTCGAGCGGTAGCAAGGCCGTCGCGGCAACCTCGAACGGCGACTCTGCCGAGCGATCCTCGACAACGTCGCCGAGCTCCGCGTCGCCGTCTTCGCGTAGTGGCTCCGACAGCGACAAGGGCTCAGCACGGAACCTGAGGGCCTCGATCAGCTTGTCCTCCGGGAGCTCGACCTCGATCCCGAGCTCTACGAGCGTCGCCGGCCGCCCGAGCTTGAGCTCGAGGCGAGCTTGTGCCTTCTGCACTCTGGCCAGGGTGTCTCCTGCATGCACGGGCAGCCGGATCGTCCGTCCCGTATTGGCAATGCCACGAGTGATGGCCTGGCGGATCCACCAGGTTGCGTAGGTCGAGAACTTGAAGCCCTTGCGCCAATCGAACTTCTCGACAGCGTGCATCAGGCCGAGGTTGCCCTCTTGTATCAGGTCGAGCAAGGGCAACCCGGACGCTTGGTATTTCTTCGCGATCGAAACCACCAAACGAAGGTTCGACTGGACGAAGGTCCTCTGGGCCGTCTCGCCTTCGCGGACCTGCCGATTGAGCTCTCGACGCCTGGTGGGGGTCATTCCCTTGGACTTCGTCCTCAGTTCCTCCTCGGCGCCCCAACGAGCCTCGATCGCCTGTGCGAGGCGAACCTCGTCGTCCTTTGTGAGCAGCGGATACTGGCCAATATCGGTCAGATACAGCCTGACGAGATCCTCCTCGTCGCGCTCAACTCGCTCTTTCGCCAAGGTACAAAGGCCTCCGTGGGTTCGGCCGGTACAGCTTCACGCTGTTCCGTAGTTGATGACGCGTAGGCAGAGCCATGCGCGCCCGACCGTCGCTGCCCCACACCGCGCCGGTCAGCGAACCTTGCGCTGCTTCATTACTCGAACGTAAGTGTAACGGTGGAGTCAAGCTTGGCCGTCCGCGGTCCTTGCCATGGCACCGCTGCCGTGCTAGGCGCGGGCCTACGAATGGCGTCACCCCCGCGAGATGCCCTGAGGAGCCCCCGGAGGTTCAGCGAGCGTTCAAGTCCCGATCCGAACCCGTAGCTGCGGAGCGGGCAGCGTCCGTTGACCCCGCCGTCCCGGCAGACGCCCGGAACTGGTTCGTGATCGGCATCCTGCGGTCCTTGCCGAAACCCCGACTCGTGACCCTGGGCCCGGGCGGAGCCTGGCGCCGCTTGTACTCGGCGTGGTCGACGAGATCAATGACCCTCCGGACCGTCGCCGCTTCGAAGCCTGCTCCGACCAGGCCGGAGACCGTGAGGTCCCGCTCGACATAGCCCTCGAGGATCGGGTCCAAGACGGCGTAGGGAGGCAGGCTGTCGTCATCGCGCTGGTCCGGTCGCAGCTCAGCCGATGGAGGCTTGGAGATCACCGCCCGAGGGATGAGGTCGTGGCCAGCGACGGAGTTCCGGTGCTCGCACAGCTGGTAGACGAGCGTCTTCGGCACGTCCTTCAGCACCGCGTAGCCGCCTGCCATGTCTCCGTAAAGGGTCGCGTAGCCAACGGCCATCTCGCTCTTGTTGCCGGTGGTGAGCACCAGCCATCCCCGCGCGTTTGAGATCGCCATCAAGATGATCCCTCGTATGCGGGCCTGAAGGTTCTCGCCCGCGAGCCCGCCCGAAGGGTCTCCGGCGCTGAGCACGGGCTCGAGCATCTCCAAGAGCACCCCGTGGGCAGCCTCGATGGGAACCGTGGTCGCGCCGATTCCCACGTTTGTGACCAGCGACGACGCGTCCTCGATCGAGCCTGCCGACGAGAAACGGGACGGCATCAACACGCCGTGCACGCGCTCAGGCCCGACGGCGTCGGCTGCGATAGTTGCCACGAGCGAGGAGTCGACGCCGCCCGACAGGCCCACGAGCACTTCGGTGAACCCGTTCTTGCGAACGTAGTCGGAGGTACCGAGCACGAGCGCCTCGTAGACCTCGGCTACGCGGTCCAGGCGGGGCGCGATAGGTGCGAGGGGCGTCACCTGCTGCTCGGCACCCGCGACCTCGTCAACGACCGGAGCCTCCGAGATCGTCACCAGCGGCAGTGACGACGTGCCCTCGTGGCCCCGCGGGTCCAAGAGCCGCTTGCGGAACATCGGATGGATAGCGAGGTCGCAGATGGTAAGGGCCTCACGGAACTGCGGAGCCGACGCGACGAGCTCGCCGTCGTGGTCGAAGACCATGGAGGCGCCGTCGAAGACGAGCTCGTCCTGGCCGCCGACGAGGTTGACGTAGGCGAGCGCGCAGGACGCATCGGCGGCGCGCGTGGCGAGCATGCGCTCGCGTTGGGCGAGGATGCCGGCACGGTACGGCGACGCGTTGATCGTCACGACGAGCTCTGCGCCTCCCGCGCCCAGTCGGCCGACAGGCCCCAAGGGGCTCCATGCGTCCTCGCAGACCGTCACTCCCACGCGGACCCCGCCGATCAGGAAGAGCTGGTCCCTGTTGGTTCCCGGAACGAAGTAACGCCGCTCGTCGAAGACCCCGTAGTTGGGGAGCAACTGCTTGCGGACGACAGCACGCACCTCGCCTTCGGCACACACGGCGGCGGCATTGTAGAGATCGCCGTCCTCCTCCACGAAGCCGACGATCGCTGTGCAGTGCTGGGTCGCGGCAGCGACCTTCTCGAGCGCGAGGAGGTTGCCTTCGACAAAACCAGGCTCGAGCAGGAGATCCTCCGGTGGGTAACCGGTGAGCACGAGCTCGGGGAACACCACCAGGGACGCACCCGCGGCCTCGGCCCGGACGAGCTGGCCTATGACCTTGTCGGCGTTGCCCTCGAGATCGCCGACGGTGACGTCCAACTGGCAAAGCGCGACGCGCAGGTTGCCCACAGCCGGAATCCTACCGGTGGCCGGGACGGCAAACGGCGAACCTGCAGAAGTCAAGCCCATCGCGCGGGCAGTAGCCTGCCCTGGGAGGACTCCCCTACCTATGCCACGGCCACACCTGCTCGACGAGTTCGTCCGCGCGTCTGCGGCTCCCGACTCGGTGAGGTTGGTGGCCGACCAGCTCTTCGCCGCCTTCCCGCAGGCCCGCGAACAACTGGAGTCCGAGCCTGCCCTCGCCGCCAGGTTCGCGGCGGTCGCAGCCGCCAGTCACTCGTTGTCGCGCGTCATCGTCACCGACCCTGCCGCACTGGACGTGCTCGCGCAACTGGACGTGGCCGTGTCCGACTTGGCCGCGGGCCCGGACCAGATGCGCTGGGACCCTGCTCAAGCCGCTGACGTCGAGGACCTCGTGCGCCGAAAGCACCTTTCACTTCTCGAGGTCGCCGCACATGACCTCAACGGCCTGACCGACCTCGAGCAGGTGACCGGCTCGCTCTCGCTCGTCGCCGATCGGGTGCTGGCCGGCGCTATCCGCCTGGCTGGGGCCGATAACGGCCTGGCCGTCATCGCCATGGGCAAGCACGGAGCGGGCGAGCTCAACTACTCGAGCGACATCGACATCCTCCTCGTCGCCTCGGATGCGTCCGAGGTCGATCCTTCACTCGCGCGTTCTGTCGTAGCGATGGGCTCTCGTGCGTTTCGAATCGACACCAACCTCCGCCCCGAGGGTCGCTCCGGCGTGCTCGTCCGGTCCGTCGATTCCTACATCGCGTACTGGAACCGGTGGGCCCGCCCCTGGGAATTCCAGGCGCTGTTGAAGGCGCGTCACTCCGCGGGCGACGCGACCACCGGCCGGCTGTTCGAAGAGGCGGCCTCGGAGCACCTCTGGTCCCGGCGATTCGGCGCGGACGACCTCGCCGAGCTGCGGACGATGAAGGCCCGGGCGGAGGCGATCGTTGCAAGACGGGGCCTCGACCAGCGTGAGCTCAAACGGGGCCGCGGCGGGATCCGGGACGTGGAGTTCTCGGTACAGCTCCTGCAACTGGTCCACGGCGGCCGGGATCCGGCGCTCCGGTTGCGGGCGACACTTCCGTGCCTCGCCGAGCTGGCGGACGCCGGGTACGTGGCGGCCGAGGATGCTGCGGCGCTCGCGATTGCGTACCGTTTCCTGCGCACTGTCGAGCACCGTCTCCAGCTCGTCGAAGAGGCACAGGTTCACACGGTGCCCGCCGACCGACCCTCGAGGGACCGCCTGGCACGAGTGCTCGGCTTCAGGGGCCGGCCGCAGGAGACGCCGGGCGATCGCTTCGACACCGTCCTCGCCCGTCATCAGGGCACCGGAAGGGCGATCCACGAGCGGCTTTTCTTCAGGCCCCTCCTCGAGGCGTTCGCCGGCGGTATGACACACGGGACCGCTCCGCACAACGAGGACCACGTAGCGCACGAGCACGTCTTTGCGCCGGATGCTGCCGAGGAGCGCCTTGCCGCTTTCGGCTTCGCCGACGCCGACCGGACCCGCCAGGCCCTGAACGAGCTCACGCGAGGCCTGACCCGCTCTTCGAGGCTCATGCAGCAGCTGCTGCCCCTCCTGCTCGATTGGCTCTCCGAGTCGCCAGACCCCGACCAGGGCCTTGTCGGGCTTCGAACCCTCGCGGGCGCTCCGCATCGGCGCGACCTCCTCGTGACGGCGTTCCGGGAGTCGCCGGAGGTCGCCCGGAGGCTCTGCCTGCTCCTGGGAACGAGCCGTCGGCTCGGCGAGATCATCGCCCGGCACCCCGATTTCGTGGAACTTCTCGACGACGGGGCGGCTCTCGCCGCCCTCGGTCCCGACGAGCTCGTCCAAAAGGCAATGATCGCTGCGGATCAAGGACCTCAGAGGCGACCGGGCGCGCTCCGGCACTTCTTCGAGACCGAGACCGTGCGGATAGCGACCCGGGATCTCCTCGACCTCGCGAGCCTTCATGAGACCGGGCGCGCCCTCGCCGATCTCGGGGAAGCGGTCGTCGCAGCCGGCCTCCACGCGGTCGCACCCGGTGTGCCAATGGCTGTGATCGCGATGGGGAGTTTCGGCGGGGCGGAGATCGCTTACGGCAGCGACCTCGACGTGCTGCTCGTCTACGAGGGGACGACCGCTTCCGACATGGAGGCGGCAGAACAGGCGGCATCGGCACTCTTCCGGCTGTGCAACGGGTCGACGCCGGCCGAGGGGATCGTCCGGATCGATGCCTCGCTCCGCCCGGAAGGCAGGCAGGGTCCGCTTGCCCGAAGCCTCGACGCGTTCGAGCGCTACCACCGGCGTTGGGGCGAGACCTGGGAGCGTCAGGCTCTCTTGCGCGCCCGGCCGGTCGCCGGCAATGACGACGTCGTCGAACGCTTCGTGGCAATGGCGGACCAAGCAGTGTGGTCCTCGCCACTCGACGAGGTGGCCGAGCGGGAGATACGGCGAATGAAGGCGCGTGTCGAGCGAGAGCGGATCCCGCCCAGCGACGATCCTCAATTCCACTTGAAGCTCGGCCGTGGCTCGCTCTCGGATGTGGAGTGGACCGCACAGCTCCTCCAGCTCCGAACCGGCACCCGGGCCACCGGGACACGCGACGCGCTGGACCTCCTCGAACATGCAGGAGCGCTCGACGCGGTGGACGCGGCTGCTCTGAGGGACGCCTACGACTTCTGCGGGAGGACGAGGTGCCAGTGGCACCTCGTGGGGAGCTACGTCGCCGGCGCCGGGGGAGTCGCCGGAAGCGGGGCAGACGCGATGCCGCGCCAGCCCCAGCTCCAATCGCGTCTTGCGAGAAGCCTCGGGACCACCCCGACCGAGCTACGCGAGTCCTACCGCCGAGTGACCAGGCGCAGCCGCAAAGTGGTCGAGCGCGTCTTCTACGGCCTCTGAGGGCCGGCCGCTGAGCGACCCGTCGCTTCCGCGCCCAGAGACTGAGCTCCCGAGAACCAGGCCCCGCCCGGCGACCGGACAGACGGTGCCGGACTCACAGCCGGTTCCCAGCTTTCCTTCATTCCCGACTCAGGCAGTCAGTCAAGGCTTGGTCGATGCCCGTCATGTCGAGCACGTCGAACGCCCGTGTCCCTGCGATGGCGCGCGCCCGTCTTGCCCAAGCCGGCCCGGCAGAGACCGCGCCACCGCGAAGCTCACGAAGCGGGCGACGTACCTGGGCCGCGAACCTGATCACGGCAGTGGCCGCCCTCGGATTCGGCATCACGCTCGGACTCGGGTTGACTGCCGTGACTCGAGGGTCTCTCGCCGCGCCAGGCGGGCTCGCGACCGCGGCGGGCCAGATCGCCGGCCTGACGGGCAGCTACCTGCTTCTCGTGATGCTCTTGCTGATAGCGAGACTCCCCTGGCTGGAAGGTGTCCTCGGCCAGGACCGCCTCGTGAGATGGCACCGCCGTCTCGGCCCATGGCCGATCATCCTGTTGGGTTCACACGCCGTGCTGATCACGATCGGCTACGCGGAGCAGGCGTCCATCGGCCCTTGGCACGAGCTCGGCATCCTGCTCACCTCCTACCCGGACGTGCTCATGGCGACGGTGGCGTTCGCCCTGTTGGTCATGGCCGGCGTGGCTTCGTTCCGAGCCGCCCGCTCTAGGTTGCGCTACGAGACCTGGTGGGCGGTGCACCTTTACACCTACCTGGCGATCGCCCTCGCCTTCTCCCACCAACTGGCTGACGGCGTCTCGTTCGTCGGGCATCCGCTGGCCAGGCTGTTCTGGATCGTGATCTGGGCCTTGACCGCAGGCGTCGTGCTCGTGTACCGCGTGGGTCTTCCTCTGTGGCGCACCGTCTACCACCGGCTCAGGGTGGCCGAGGTGCGCGAGGAAGGCCCGGGGGTCGTGTCGGTGATCTGCGCGGGGCGTCACCTCGAACGGCTGCCCGTCGCCGGCGGACAGTTCCTGCAGTGGCGCTTCCTCCACAACGACCTGTGGTGGCAGGCCCATCCTTACTCCATATCCGCGCTGCCGCGGCCTCCGTTCCTCCGCGTGACTGTCAAGGCGCTCGGCGACTTCTCCGAGTCGGTGGCGAACATCCCGGTCGGCACCCGGGTGGCCATCGAAGGTCCCTACGGCGTCGTCACAGCACATTCGCGCAGCGGCGACAAGGTCCTGCTCGTCGCGGCCGGCGTTGGGGTCACTCCGATGCGCGCAATTCTCGAGGACCTGCCCGCCGCGGTTGACGTCGTGGTCGTGTTGCGCGCACCCACACGAGAGGACGTGATCTTCCACCATGAGATCGCCCCGATCGTGCAGGCCCGGGGCGGTCGTCTACATGTCCTGGTCGGAAGCCGGCATCAGGTGCGCCTGGACTCCCGTCTGCTCGCCAAGTTGGTCCCCGACCTCGGAGCGCGCGACGTGTACGTGTGCGGGCCTGAAGGCTTCACCAACCGGGTCATCGGCGCGGCGAAGCGGCTCGGAGTCAGCCCCGACCGTATCCACAGCGAGTCGTTCTCGTTCTGACCATGACCACGACCAGCCCCCTCAGTGACTTGGAGATCATGCAATGAGACGCACGCCGATTGTCCTGGCCGCGACCGCCGCCGGACTGGCCACGGTTCTAGGGTTTCACACACAGAAGATGAGCACCAACGTCCTCTCCGGCCTGTCGGGCGCGTCCGGTGCTGGGACGACGCCGACCAGCTCGCCATCGGGTGCGGACAACGGGACCTCGACGACGACCACGGCCGGTTCGTCCTCAACGCCGGGCTCGATCTCGACCTCTACATCGACCTCGACGACGACCCCGACCGGGACCCGCACTGCGCTCGGTGCCGACGTGCAGTACCGCTACGGGGAGCTCGAGCTCGAGGTGACCGTCACCGGAAGCCGGATCACCAATGTCCAGCCTGCGATCGACACCGCGTTCGACCCGCGCTCGAGTCAGGTCAACTCCTACGCAGAGCCCCTGCTCCAAAGCCAGACGCTCCAAGCCCAGAGCGCCAACATCAACGGCGTCTCGGGCGCGACGTTCACGAGCCAGGCGTACGTCCAGTCTCTGCAGGCGGCTCTGGACAAGCTCGGGGTCAAGTAGTGAGCAAGGTGGTCACGCTAGGCGCGGAATCGCCCCAGGCACCCGACGCGGCCGCGGTGGCCGGCGCCGATCCTGTGGCCGGCCCGGTTCTCCGTCATGTCCACGCGGTCATGGGGACCGTGGTTTCGTTCGACGTGCGTCTCGGCGACGCCAAAACGAACGCGGCCCACCTGGCTCTGGCCAGGGCGTGCGCACGGCTCGACCGTGCAGACGCCGTATTCAGCACCTGGAAGCCCAACAGCCCGATGAGCCTCCTCCGCAGGAACGCGATGACCCTCGACAAGGCCCCGGCCGAGGTGGCCGAAGTCCTGGAGCTGTGCACTCTTGCCCGTGATCTGTCGGATGGTTGGTTCGACCCGTGGAAGATGCCCGGCGGGATCGACCCGACGGGCCTTGTGAAGGGCTGGGCCGTCGATCAGGCGCTCGGTGAGCTGCGCGCGGCAGGCGTCCGGGCCGCGATCGTGAGCGCTGGAGGCGACCTGGCCACCATCGGCGGCCCGGAGCCGGGGCTGCCATGGAGGATCGGCGTGCGCGACCCACGCGCGATCGGCAAGATCGCCTGCATCCTGGAATCACCCGGTGCGGTCGCCACCTCCGGCTGCTATGAGCGCGGCAGCCATGTGATCGACCCGAAGACCGGGCGGGCCGAAACCCGCTGTGAGTCCGCGACCGTCACCGGCCCCGAGCTCTGGCTGGCCGATGCGCTCGCGACCGGCCTTCTCGTAGCCGGTGAGGCGGGATTGGCGGTGATCGAAGCCGTCGAGGACTACGACGGCTGCGTCATCTCCGAGAGCGGCTCGATCGCGGTGACCGGCTCTCTCCCGATGACCCAGTAGTCGCGAGGTCACGCGATCCGCGAGATCTCCCGAGGCCAAATCTGCCCGTCGCTTGCACCGAGGGTCTCGGCGTACACTCGTGAGGTGCGCGTGACCGGCCTGCTCATTCCCAGGACAGGCTGGTACATCACCTTGGGCCTGGTGTTCGGGATGCTGGCATTCATGCGCTCGAATGCATACAGGCGCCGCACGGGAAACAGCCCGTGGCACATCCACCCTCTCGTCTGGGGCATCGTCAGCGTCTTCGTGACGTTCCTCGTCACACTGATGTCCATCGTCTTCGTGGCGATCTTCGGCACGTTGCTGTCGATCTTCGCCTGGTCGCCACGCTCGCAACCGAGCCGCGAACAGAGCGCAGCTGATGACTCCCAGTACCGGGACATGTCAGGGTACTCACCGGTATCCGAGATCGGTCCGACGGCCGGCCCCGCGCGGCCGTCGCCACCGGTGACCGCGCTCAGAGCCTGGCTGGCCGACCCGACGGGTCGCCACGAGCTGCGCTACTTCGACGGGTCGGGGTGGAGCGAGCACGTGGCCGACGCCGGAGTCATCTCGGTCGACCGTTCCTGAACAGCCGACAAGCTGCGCCGCAAGCCACCGCTGACGATCAGTCGCGAGCTGCGGAGTCCCCCGTGACCGTGGCACCGGGCTGTGATTCGGCGCTGCCCACAGTTTCCTTGGCGAAGATCAGCAACGACTGGTCGAGACCGCCCAGCACCGTGTGAAGGCGGTAGCCGAAGAGCTCGGGCTCGTTGAGCATGGCTTGCAGCCCTATCGCCCCGGTCTCGCCTGAGTGAACCGCCCCCGTGTGCCACTCCTTCACCTTGTACTCGATGCTCATCGCTTCCCTCGAGTCGCCTCGTGATGTACTTGATGACGCCGAAAAGCCTTGCGAAGTTGCACGATCCGCACTGATCCCAGGCAGAAGACGACCAGCGCGCCAAGCGCCGCGGCCACCAAGAGCGCGAGCGCGAGTGGGAACCTGCCCGAGAACATCAGGAAACTGACCTTCGCCTTTTGAAGGTTCTGTACGACGAATATGACCATCACCGCCGCGAAGACCAGCGCCGGGACGAGGCTCTTCCAGGCTTGGCCGGCACGGCTACTCGGGACGGTAAGTCCCGGCGTCTTGTCGGCTGGGCCGTCGTTTACCGGCCCGGGCTCAGCGGGCTCACCCGACTCAACGAGCTCTTCGGGCTCGTCAGCAGCCACGTTCAGCCCTGATGGAGGGGAGTGATCTCCATTCCGGACGTGATTCGGGTCTCAAGAAAACCACCGATCTGGTTCCGATAGGGTCGGTCTGCCGTCACTCGAGATGAGCTGCCTGCAGGATACCTGAGCGACTCGAGGTTTTCCCTGGTGGGCATGCCGGTCAGCCGCGCCCTCAGCGGCCATCTTGCGATCTTCCACGGCGACGGCGCCTGCGGGGGGCCTCGCTCGGGACAGCCAGGGCCGGAGCGTCGCCTCCGAGCTGTGCGACCATCCGGTCGACCTCTGTGAGAATCGCACCGGAGACAACCCACGCACCGGTCTCGTCCACCCTCCGGAGACTGCGAAGCGATTCGCCGCGGGCTTGCCGGACGGCGTCCAGTGCGGCATCGACGCTGGGGGCGTCTCCCTGCAGAGCCTCGGCCTGGGCGCGGTAGGCAACAGCGGTGCGGGAGAGCACCTCGGCCAGGCTGGCGGGCAGCCGCGGCGCCCCGTCGATCTGGTGGTCGAACAACGTACGCGCTATCGCACGCAGCTGGGCCACCGAGTGCGTGAGAGCGACGAGCGCGTGCGACAGCTCGGCAGAGGCCGTCTTGCGACCGAACGGGTCCACCCGGAGGAACGCCACCGCCTCGTCGACCAAAGGGCGCGCGTGCTCCAGCTCCTCCTCCAACGCACGCGAGCGGGCCAGCCACACATCGGTCTCGGTCGCGGCCGGCGTCCTCGCCACACCGGCGCTTATGTCCGAGAGCAAGTCCGCGATCGAGCCGGCGAGCCCCGCGAGGGCACGTCGCGCTCGTGAACGAGGATCTCCTGGATACGCGACATAAGAAGCGGCCGCGCCGACGACGGCACCGACCAGCGTCGCCCAGACCCTGTCGAGCAACGTCGTCGTGCTCACCGACGTCCCGAGAGCGAGGATGAAGATGGCCGTTCCGGGGATCTGAAGCGATCCGCTCGCGCCGAGCCGGAGCAGCTGGCCGGCGGCGAGCGAAACGAAGACCAACGCGATGACCGCGAGAGCCGAGAGGCCGACGATTCGCAGGATCACGACGGCGAGGAACACGCTGAGGCCCATGAGCACGGTCCGTTTGGCGCCGTCGAGCACCGACGTCCGCACGGTCAACTGGACGGCGTACACAGCAGATGCCGCACCGAAGGCCGGCGCGAAGCCGCCGAACGGGAGGCAGACCGCCCACGTCGCACCCGCGGCGGCGGCCGTGACCGAGATGACCCGAAGCGTCCAGCGCGCCTCGTAGGCACGCAGCAAGAGACCCTTCAGTCCGAGGACGAGAACGGCCCACGATCGCCGCGCGACGTAGGTCTCGCTCCGTTTCCTGGTCGTAGGCCCGACAACCGAGGCGGGCGGCTCGCCCGCCGAGGAGGAAGTCGCGACGCTGTCCGGCGCGGGCCCGGGCGCAAGCCCGTCCCCTGCCGGGCGGCGGGCTCCCTCGTGTCGGTCCCGCGCCTCAGGTCCGTCGAATGGAGAGCTCTCCACCTCACGAGCATGGAACATCAGCCGCGGGTCTGCCAACAGAACCGTTGCGCCCGGCGAACCTCAGCGTCGAGTGGCGTCGCTCCGGGCCGCCCTCCCGATCAGGTGGCGTCGCTCCGGGCGGATTGGAAGCGCGCGACCGTGAAGCTGATTATCAGCGGGACATCGACGGCGAAGAGGACCAGCATCGCCGTGAGCACCACGAGAGGCCCTCCCCGCGTGTGGTCGCGGACGAACGCGAACTCGATCAGCCCTGCGGCGATCACATACGAGAGCAATGTCCACCGGCCGACGAGGAAGAATTTGTCCCACGCCAGCCCTCTCGTCCGCGCCAGCATCACGACGTTCACAACGAGCAGGGCGCCGCTCGCCGCGGCAAGGCCGATCGGGACAGCGAGCGGCGGCCTGCGCGGCGCGTACGACGCCATGTAGATGCCCCCTATCACGACGAGCACCAAGGCGGCGACACCGAGCTCGGCGACTGGCGCGAATCGCGGCCGTGAGGTGGCACCGGCCGGCGCGTCGAGGTGCGACGCGCTCATCGGGAGGCCACCCGGGTCATGATGACCAGCGTTGCGACCTGCATAAGGCCGGTGACAGCGGCTGTGTAGATGAAGCGCTTCATGAGCCTTGCGATCACCTCGCCGTCGGGCCGGGGCTTGCGCATCTCGAACAGGACTGCGATGTTCGCCGGCTCGAGGATGCCGAGCGCGATGACGGCCATGACACCCACCACGATGAACGACACCATCAGCCAGGCGTGGTTCGGGCTCGACGCCTTCAGGTTGCCGAGATCGAGCGCCAGCTGGAACCCGGAGGCGAGCGTCATTGCTACAAGCGTCGGCATGAGGAGCACCATCTTCGGCATGAATCTCGCCGAGAACTCGGCGCGGGCCGGAATCGAGAGCCGTCCCAGGATCGGGCCGACGACGAGCCCGACGAACAGGTCGATACCAGTCCACAGGGCGCCGCCGGCAACATGGTTGAGGTCGAGCCCCCACCGCCAGTTGAAGCCGATCGACGCCACCAGGAAGCCGAGGATGACCGCGACAACCGGCAGCCCCTTCAACGGCACGATCTGGATGACCGGCCGAGGCGGGCCGGATGCACCAAGGCCGGCGCCCGCTTCGGCTCCGGTCGACAAAGAGTCGACCCTCGTATCGGTCATAGCCCCCCTCCGGTACTGAACCCCCTCGCCGCGGCACAAACGTCGTGGTCGAAGAGGTGACTCTAGCAACTAACGGCGGCTCACTCGTGCGTTGCAGAACAAGGGCCTGCACGGCCACTACGCTTTCTTGTCAACGGTGTGCCGGGAAGACTGGTCGGCAAACATAGGACTGACCCAATGACCGATTCTCTTCCAACATCCGCGCGGCAGTCGGCTACAGGGCCTGGCGCGCCGGGGGTGCCGGCGGACCGTCCACGGGCCTGGGAGACGCGACGGAAGTTCGCCAGCTGGCGGTGGGAGGCGCTCCGCACGACCTTCTGGCTCGTGCCCACCGTCCTCGTCGTCGTCGCCGGTGCACTGTTCGTGGTCACGTTCGAGATCGACTGGGCGGCCTATTACGGGCACCTCACGCTGCCGTTCTGGATGCGGACAGAAAGCGCTGATGCCGGCAGAGAGGTGCTCATCGCAATCGCCGCCGCGGTGATCACCGTCATCGGCGTCGTGTTCTCGATCACGATCCTGGCTCTCACCTTGGCGTCCCAACAGTTCGGTCCCCGCATGATGCGCAACTTCGTCCGGGACGTCGGGAACCAGGTCACGCTCGGCATCTTCGTCGGCACCTTCGTCTACTCGACACTCGCGCTCGGATCGATCACCATCAGCGGCCATCGCGGCGTTTTCGTACCGCATCTGTCGATCGCCGTCGCCGAAGCCCTGCTGCTTGTGGACCTGTCGGTCCTCATCTACTTCATCCACCACATCGCCAAGTCCATCCAGCTGCCGGAGGTGATCGCCGGGATCGCCCGCGACCTGATCGGTGAGATCGATGCAGAGCTCGCCGAACAGAAGCCTCACGAGAACGGGCCCGCCTCAGCCGCCCACGGGAAGTCAGTAGAGGAGGTCCTGCAGCTCCTCGAATCGGAGGGCGGCATCGTTCCCGCAAGTGAGAGCGGCTACCTGCAATTCGTCGGCTATGCCCAACTGGTCAGGATCGCAACTCATACCGATGCGGTCATCCGTCTGACGCACCGGCCTGGCCATTTCATCGCCGCCGGACGTCCGCTCGCCACCGTCTGGCCACGCGAGGCTGCACCGCAGGTCGCTCAGGCGCTCGCAAAGGCACATGCGACAGGGCCGCACCGGACCCTGATGCAAGAGCCGGTGTTCGCCGTCGACCAGCTCGTGGAGATTGCCATCCGCGCGCTCTCGCCAGCGGTGAACGACCCCTTCACTGCGCTGACTTGCATCGACTGGCTTTCGGCGGGACTGCGGCGAATCTCCCATGTGACGCTCGGAAAGGGCGTCTACAGGGACCGGGCCGGTCACGTGCGGCTCATCGAGCCCGATCCGTCCTATGCCCGCACGGCCAACCGGGCATTCGACAAGATCCGCCAATCGGCTCGGGGAATGCCGGTCGTGATCATCCACATGGTGGACGCGCTCACCCGCGTAATGGAGGAGACCACGAACGCGGAGCAGCGGCTGGTCCTCGCGCGCCAGGCAGAGATGATCCTCCGGAGCGCGGAGGAGTCTGTGACCGAGCCGAACGACCTGGAGGACATCCGCAGCCGGTACCGGAATTTCGTGGCCAAGGCCGCCCTCTACGATCCCATCGGCGGATCGACGACCCCGTAGCCGGCCAGAGGCCCCCGGGTCGTCCTCTACACCTGGAGCGTCTCGAGCCCCAGCAGGTCCAGGAACTGCGAGTCGGACAGACGGGGCACGACCGTATCGGCCACGGGCCCGAGCCCGGGGGCCGGGCCTACGCCGACGACCATCAGCCCGGCGGCGCGTGCGGAGCGTGCCCCCGGCACGGAGTCCTCGACCGCGATGGCACGTGCCGGCAGTACCCGCAACCGCTCGCAGGCACGGAGGTACAGATCTGGTGCGGGCTTGGGCCGAAGCGGAGCCTCGAGCGTGACCACCGCGTCGAACACCTGCGGGATCGAGGCCGCCCTCATCGATGCCTCGACGGTCTCGCGAGAGCCATTGGAAGCGACCGCAAGTGGCCGAGATCCCCGGACCGCCTCGAGAAGCTCGATCGCTCCGTCCATCGCACGCACACCGCCGGCGATGGCCGCCCGGATCTCTACATCGAGCTCCTGAGCGACCTCGTCGACGTCGACAGGCTCTCCGAGCTCGCGTTCCAGCTCCGAGATCATTGCGAACACGGACGCGCCGTACAGGCTCGACGCCGGGCCGGTGAGGACGGCATCGATGCCCCGACGGGCGAACACAGCCGCGATGCCTGCGAACACAGCCCTTTCGCTGTCGACGAGCACACCGTCACAGTCGAACACGACCGCCCTGGGCAACAGGCTCAGCCCACCTCTAGCGGCAGGTCCGCATCTGCGCTCCACTCGGTGAGCGATCCGTCGTACAAGAGAACATCGTCGCGGCCGAGCATCGAGAGCACGAAGATGTCGACGGTGGCCGAGATGCCCCCACCGCAGTAAGCGATCACAGGGAGCCCCGGATCGGTGCAGAGCAGGCCACCAAGCTCATGGGCCAGCTCGGCCCGTGGTCGAAAGCACCATGTGGCGGGGTCGAAGAGGGCTTGTGCCGGTACGCTCACCGATCCGGGGATCCGGCCCGGTCTGCTGTAGGCGCCCGGCCCTTCACCCCGGAAGGCCTGTGGCGTCAGCGCGTTGACGAGACACGCCGGTTCTCCGCCCACGACCCTCAGGACGTCATCTTTGGTGGCCAGCAGCTCCCGTCGCGGCCGCGCCACGAAACTCGAGGGTTCGACGCTTGGCGACCCCGAGCTCACAGGGCACCCCGCCCGGCGCCATGACGGCAGACCACCGTCGAGCACCCGCACATCGTCGAACCCGAAATAGCGCAGGAGCCACCACAGCCGAGACGCCCACATCGGCGACTCCTGTGCGTAGGCGACGACCCGGGTGCCCGGCCCCACGCCGAGCGCGCCCATGGCCCGGGCGAAGTGCTCCGGGCGGGGCAGGGTGAAACGAAACGGGGAGTCGGGGTCCGAAAGCTGGCCGGGGATGTCGGCGAAGACCGCCCCGGGGATGTGGGCCTCGTCATAGCGTCCCCGCCCGCTCTCGACGGCGTAGGGGCCATCGGGAACCTCACGAACGAGGAACGCGGTCGCGTCGATGACACGAAGCTGCGGCTCGTCGAGCTCTGCGCAAAGGCGCGACACGTCGACCAGCATCTCGTCCCGTGACATGGCGCCAGCTTAGCCGCACCCCAAGAAAACATGACCTTTCCCACCTCATGTGCTGGCCGTGCCGTACCCGTCAGGCGCCTCGAGAGCTCAGCATCCGCTTGAGCCTGAAGGTTGCCAGGGCGAAGAAGCCGAACGCGAAGAGGCCGAGAATGCCGAGCTCGTGCGAGATCGTGACTATGTCCCCATGGTTCGACAACAGGTTGGTCCACGCGTCGACAGCCCAGGCCTGCGGTGTGGCGTGGCCGATTTCACGCATGGTGGTCGAGACGATCGAGAGCGGCCACATGCACCCGCCGAGCATCGCGAACACGATCCCGACGATCGGGCCCATCGCGCTCGCTTGCTCAGGGGTGCGGAAGAACGTGCCCGCGACCATCCCGGCACCGGCGCCGACCAGGCACCACAAGATGAGGAGCGCCGCGGCTGCCAAGGGGTTCCCCCACGACACGCCGAACACGACACTTCCTATTGCGACAATGACGAGGGACTGCAAGGCGGCGATGACGACGTAAGTGATCGACTCGCCGGCGATGATCGTCCGAGGACGCACAGGTGCCGCGGACATGCGCTCGAACATGCCCAAACGCCGGGTCTCGACGATGGTCGCGCCGCCGGCGATCGCCATCAGGAAGACGAACAGCACGAGCTCGGTCGGTGCGCTGTACTCATAGCCTGGTGGGAGGCTTCCTTGACTCGTGTGGATCACCTGGGAGGACAGAGCGACGCGCGGCGTGCGTGACTCGAGGGAATTCGCGCGGCCGAGGTTCTGAACGAAACTGCCCCCGTAGCGAGTGGCGAACTGAGCGGCCTCAACCCTGCCCCCGAAGTCGTCGACGACCGAGGTGACCCGCGTCGCGGCCGCCTGCTGGGTGTTGTTCGCCTGCTCGGCGATGACCGAGACACTCACGGCTCTTCCGCTGAGCTCGTCGGCGCTCAGCCCGCGGGGGATCACGACGCCGGTGTTCATCTCTGAGCGTGCCACCGCCTTTTCGAGCGAGCCGAGGTTGGGATAAGCGATGACCGCGAGCCCCGAGGTGTGGCCGAGCTCGGCCACCAGCTGCCGGCTCGCTTGGGTCGCGTCGAGGTCGACCACCCCCACGCGGAACGTGTTGAACCCTTGGGCGACCGCGCCGACGATGACGATGACGACGATGGGCAGGACTATCAGGAAGAACAAGGCCACCCGGTCCCGTAGCACACGCCGTCCAGAGGCCCTGGCTATGGCGAGCGCCCTCATGAGGTCACTGCCCGGTGCGCGAGGCTGAGCGCGATAGCGCCGACAACGGCGCTGAACAAGAGAATGGCCGCCACCGGCTCGACGATCGTGCCGAGCCCTCCCCCGATGGTCGCAAGATCGGTGAAGCCACGGATCGCCCACCCGTTGGGAGTGAACAGCGCCAAGTGCTTGATGGTCGAAGGTGCGCTCGAGATGAAGAAGAAGTCGCCGCCGAGCAGGGCCAGGCCGAAGATGATGATCGAGGCGATGCCCTCGGCTTGGCGCTGGGTCCGGGCAAGGCCTATCACCAGGGCAGTGAGGCAGATCACGGAGAAGACGAGTGCCAGCCCGAGCAGCACAGCGGGCAACGGAGCGCCCCAGTCGGCCCCGAAGGCCGCCGTGGTGACGACACCGATGGTCGCGAGGCTGACGACTCCGTAGACGAACACCGATATCGCCTTGCCGAGCAGTATCTCGGCGGGACGGACCGGGGCCGCCCGCATGCGCTCGATCATGCCCTGGGAGCGGTCGACGAAGAAGCTGCGCGCGGTGTAGCTGATCGTGAACAGCAGGAAGAAGATCGCCATCCCCGGGCTGTAGTAGCTGATCACCTTCAGCTCGTGGGCGCCGATGGGGCGTTCGACGGCCTGTAGGGGGATGTGGAGCGCCGAGACCATGCCTATCAGCCGTGAGGTCTCGGCCTTTGGCGCGCCCGCGGCGAGGGCGGTGGCAAAAGCGAGGCGGTCGGCGTTGACCTGCGCGACGAACGAAGCCACTACCGACGTCGTCACGTCGCCGGCGATCGTGGCGTTGTTCGAGGTGACCGTGGTGAGGGGCTCGGGGCTCGTGCTGGTCACAGCGGACGAGAAACCCGCCGGGATCACCAGGGCAGCAGCCAGCTCACCGCTTCTTATCTCCGAGCCGGCGAGCGTCGCCGAGGTCAGCCTCTGGACCGTGATGATCTGTCTCAACTGAGGCGCGTCGAGAGCCTTCACGAGCTGGGCTGCCACCGGGCCGTGATCGAGCTCGACGAGCCCCAGCGTGAAGTGAAAGCTGTTCACACCGTTGAAAGCAAGGCTCATGAGCCCGGCGATCACGACAGGGGCGACGATCCCTACGACGATCGCAGAACGGTCGCGGACCCGCTGGCGTAGGTCCTTGCGCGCGATGGCCAGGGCGGTGCGCAGGGCAGCCTCACTCCCGCAGGGCCGTGCCCGTGAGATTCAAGAACACCGCCTCGAGGTCGGGCTCGACTACATCGACGCTCGTGATCGAGATGTCCGCCGCGTCGGCCGCCTCCAAGATGGCGGGCAGCAGGTGTCGACCTCCGGTGGCGACGAGGTGCACGGAGCTCTCCGCCGTCGCGGCGCTGCTCACCCCGTCGACGGCCCGGCACGCCTCCGCGAGGCGTTCGAGGTCTCCCGACGCGTTCAGCTCGATGCGGTCCTGCTCACCGAGCTGGGCCACCAGCTCGCGCCGCGTCCCCTCTGCGATCAGGTGACCGTGGTCGATGATGCCGACACGGTCGCAGACACGTTCGGCCTCCTCCATGTAGTGCGTCGTGTACACGACGGCGAGGCCTTCTCGCCCGAAGGCCTGAACCCGTTCCAAGATGGCGTGGCGGCTCTGGGGATCGACCCCGACCGTCGGCTCGTCGAGCACGAGCAGCTTCGGGTGATTGAGCAGTCCGGCGGCGATGTTCATGCGCCGTTTCATGCCGCCCGAGAACGAGTCGAGCCGGTCGTCGCGCCTGTCGCTCAGCTCGGTCAGCTCGAGGGCCTCGACCACTCTGGCGGCCACGGTTCGGCGTCCGAGCTTGTACAACCTGGCGAGGAACGCCAGGTTCTCGTAAGCGGTGAGATCGGGGTACAAGGCGACATCTTGGGGCACGTAGCCGATGATGGCCTTCACCTCGAGGTTGCCGATCGCCTGCTGGCCGGCGATCGAGATGCTCCCCTTGTCGGGCTCCAGGAGGCCGCACACCATCTTCATCGTCGTCGTCTTGCCGGCGCCGTTCGGCCCGAGCAGGCCGTACACCTCGCCTTCGGAGATCCGAAAACCGACACCGTCGACGGCGAGGCGCGTACCGAAGCTCTTGGTGAGGCCGGCGCACTCGAGGACGGGCGTCCGGCTCACGATACGAGAACCTGCCGCCGTTGCCCCGCCGGGGCTAGAGGCAAAAGTCACGCGACAAAGCCCCGATCACGCGCGGCACAACGAGCCAAGACAGCACTCCGGTCCCCGGGCCGACCTCGCCCCACTCGTCGACCAACAGGTCGATCCGGGCGAGTGCCGCCGTCGGCAGCCGGATGAGACCACCGCCGATCAGCAGTCTGACGGTTTCCGAACAGGTGGGCTCGTGACCGACGACCATGAGCAAACTCGTTGCTTCCGGCTCTCGGCGGACCTCGCCGAGCAGACCTTCGACGCCTTGGTCATAGAGGGCACCGGACTCGCGCACGGACCACTCCCAATCTCTGGCCTCGCTTGCCAGGGCGAGGGTCGCGCTTGCACGCAGCGCCGGGGAGCAGATGACCGAACCGGGTACCTCTGTGGCGGCCAGGAAGCGGCCGGCCGCCCTGGCTGCCTTCCGGCCGCGTTTCGCCAACGGTCGCTCGAGGTCCGAACCGCCGTAGTCCGCCGACCAGTCGGACTTCGAATGCCTGAGGACGATCAGTGCGTGGGACATCTCGATGGCCCTTGATGCTCCGGGCTAGAGCTTGTAGCCGATGGAGCGCAGGAGCGACTTCCGGTCCGCCATGTCCTGGTCGGTCTCGACACCGAGCGGGGGCGAACCATCGATCACACCGAGGACACCGCGGCCGAGATCCGTCTCGGCCAGCACGACCTCCACCCGATTGGCGGTGGCGCAGTGGACGGTGCAGACCTCGGGGACCTGCTTCAGCTGGTTGAGCACGTTCACCGGGTAGCCCTCGCGGACGAAAACGACGAAGCAGTGGCCCACGCCCAGCGCCAGGGCGTTGCGAACTGCCAGGTCCTCGAGCTCGGGGTCGTTGCCCGAGCGGCGGACCAGGCACTTGCCAGACGCCTCGCAGAAGGCCAGCCCGAAGCGGAGGTGAGGGCTCGTGCCGACGAGCGCCTCGTGGAGGTCCTCGACGGTCTTGATGAAGTGCGCCTGGCCCAGGATCACGTTGAGGTCTTCCGGCTTTTCGATGGGTACCACGACAAGCTGCACGCTGCTTCTCCTGTCCTGAGCCCGCCAGCGAGACCGTCACGGGCCCCTCCACCGGGTACGACGCCTACAACGAACTCTGCGCCACTGATGACCTTCGGCGCAAGGCCGCGACCCCAGGCGCGCTGTTCGAGCGCGATAGCAGGTAGAAGGGAGACCCCGGCGCTCCCGCTCGCCCGGAGTCTGATCGGGGGCAAGCGTCCCGGGGAAACTCGTTCGGAACGAACTGACGCCTCAAGCCGGAATGTATCTCGTCCGATAACAGAGGATGAGAAGAACTGTATTTCCAGGTCGCGCTGCGAGGAGCAAGGACCGTGCGAGAGCCTTTCGACATCTCTGGAGAAGGGCGGTCCGCACAACTGACCGAACCGGCCCTGCCGGAGCGATCGGACGCGCCCTCGGCGCGGTCGTGCCGCCAAGGGAGGGGGTTGAAGACGAGGTGATGTACGTCGTCGAAGCTGCTGAGTGCGACCCTGCAAGGCTCGTTCGCCCTGTCGAGTGGTCGGGTCGGGGACGCGGTCACGTCCCGGCACTGGTGCCGGTCCCGGCCGCGCGGGCGTCGTCGCGCAGGATCGGCTGAAGACGGATCGTCAACATGTGCCAAACCCGGTTTGGAACGGCTGCGTCGAGTCACGGCGCGTCTTTCGCAAGCGCCATCCCCGGCTGGACTACGTGCCTCCGACGACGAACATCCCCACCGGTCGCCGGTGCTCTCCGCTGCTCGCATGCTCGTCTCACAAGGCCGCGACATGCCCGCGCAATCTGACGCCGCAGCGCCGCTGACGCCTCCCCTTCGGCGCGCCTTCGGTCAGCCAGTTCGGCTCTGGCTCTACGTCGTCCTCGTCCTCGCCGGTGGGCTGGCGGTCGTCTTCGGGCCCTTCCACCACGCCCCTGCGATCGCGGCATCCGCCAGCAATGTCCCGGCGATCCCATGGTGGGGAATCTTCCTCCTCGCCACCGCCGCGGAGCTGGCAAGCGTGGAGCTGCCCATCCGCAGGACCAATGTCGTCCTGACGCTCAATGATGCAGTCCTCATCGTGGCCATCCTGGGCACCAGCCCGTTCGTGACGGCGGTGGCGATGGCATGCAGCCTTGGGATCGTGCAGGCCGTGCAAAAGCGCGCGCCCGTGCAGGTGATCTTCAACTTCGGAGCCCAGATGCTGGCGACCCCTCTTTACTACGCGCTGCTGCGCTTCATGGTCCAGCCAAATGCGATCTTCTCCTCACGCAGCGTGATCGGCTACTTGGTGACAGTGGCCTTGCTGAACGAGCTCTCCAACATCGAGATATCCGCGGCGATGTTCCTGTCCGAAGCCGACTTCACCATCGTCACCGAAGGCCTGACCTCCACAGCCCCAATGGTGGCCGTCATCGCACTCGGCAACGGTGTGATCGCAACGATCGTCCTGGTCATGACCGTTGCCGCTCCAGTGTTGCTGCTGACCATCCCGATCCCGGTCGTGCTCAGCATCGCCGCCTATCGCGCACAGATAACCAGGCACAGACAGCTGAGCGATATCGAGAACCTCTTCGCAGCGACCCGGATCCTGAGCCAGTCCAAGAGCGTCCACACGGGCGCCGTGGACTTCCTGAGCCACATCGCCAAGATGTTCCACGCAACACTCGTGGAGCTCACGCTGCTGCCGTCGGCCCAGGGCAACCCGGCGCTCGTCACGAGAACCGTCAACGGCGTGGCCGGCGAAGTCATGGAGGCGACCCCCGTCGAGTCCCTGCCACCCGGTCTCGCGGACACGCTGGCCACCGACAACATCCTGGTCACCAAGAACCTGGGCGTCGACACACCGTTGGCCCGGTACATCGCAGGCGATGACCGGCCCACGGGAATGGGCGTGGCGGTCCCCGCTGCGGACAACGCTCCCTCCCTCGGCTATCTAGTGGTGGCCCACCGGAACAAGTTCGTCGGCGACTTTCGACAGACCGACCTGCAGCTGTTGGGCACTCTCGCGAAACAGCTCGCCTTCGCCCTGCAGAACGGGCGGCTTCACGAGGACCTGGCCACGCTGGAAGGCGTTCAGGACGAGCTGGTGCACAAGGCCTTTCACGACCTGCTCACCGGCCTTGCCAACCGCGCACTGTTCGTGGACCACATCGAGGGCGCCTTCCATCGCGCGGCGCGCGCCGGGAACTTGGTCTTCCTGTTGTACATCGACCTCGACGAGTTCAAGAAGATCAACGACACATTCGGCCACGGTGCCGGGGACGAGGTTCTCGTCCAGACGGCGGGCAGGCTCAACAACTGTGTCCGCGCCACCGACACCGTCGCGCGACTCGGTGGCGACGAGTTCGCGATCTTGTTGGAGCAGGCGGCGTCGCTGGATGTAGTGGAAGTAATTGCCCAACGGATTGTCGACAGCCTCGGTGAGCCGTTTCGTCTCGCGACCGGCGTCGCCGAGATCGGTGCATCCGTGGGGATCGCGTTCACCGACGCGTTCGGCCAGTCACCGGTGCAGCTGATGAAGTCAGCCGACGCCGCCATGTACACCGCCAAGAAGTCCGGGAAAGGACGTCATTGTGTCGCCGTCTGACATTCGTAGAAAGCACGCCCTCGACTCGCAACCCGCGGCCCGTGCAAGACGCAAGCCGTCGCAGAGCACTCAGCGGGCGGCAGAGTTAAGTAGGCTCCGCGTGGTGCAATCGCAGGTGGAGTCACCCCTGGACGTGGAGCGAGTGCTGCGCGACCGCTCCTTGCGAGTCGCTTTCCAGCCGGTCTGCAACCTGCGGTCACGCGAGATCATCGGCTACGAGGCACTGTCGAGGTTCCCAAGGCCTGCACACGCGACACCCCGTCAGTGGTTCGACCAAGCCTTGCATCTCGGGCTCCTGCAGGACCTCGAGCTCCTCGCCGCCACCGCGGCGTTGAAACTACTGAAGCGGCTCCCTCATAACGCCTTCCTCGCCGTCAACGTGTCGCCGGCCACGGCAGCCTCGACTGCCTTCGTCAAGCTCGCTTCCGCGGTCGCGCCGGAACGCCTCGTCCTCGACATCGCCGAGAACGACACCGTGGACAACTATCACCTCTTCACCGAGGTGATCGACCACCTGCGCTCGCTCGGTGTGCGGATCGCCCTGGACGACGCCGGCGCCGCGGACGTCAGCCTGCAGCACCTTCTCGGAGTTCGGCCCGACATTGTGAAGATCGACACGACTGTGATCCACGGGATCGCCGAGGACGAGCTTCGCCAGGCAGTCGCCTGCGCGTACGCGAGCCTCGCCAAGCGGGCAGGCGCGGTCAGCCTGGCCGAAGGAATCGAGACCGAGGCGGAGCTTGCCATGCTCTTGTCGCTCGAGGTCGAGACCGGCCAGGGTTACCTGCTCGGTCGCCCCGCGTTCTTGGAGGACTGACCCGCGCGGGGCCGCAGCGCCCTACCTCGAGCCGCTCGGGGGGTTCAGAACCTGAAGGTGACGCCTGTGAGCTCCTCCGACACTTCCCAAAGCTGTCGCGCCGTCTCCTCGACCCTGGCCGGCGCGGCCGGCTGCACCTCGGTCGGATGACCGCGCAGCTCGCCCAAGCCGTCCGGCCCGTAGAAGCATCCGCTCTCGGCCGCGGGGTCGACGGCCGCGTAGAGCTGGCTGAGCGCGCCGATCGCGGCCCTTTGAGCCAGGAGACGGTTGCCGATCCTCATCAACTGCTTCATCACGCCGGTCGGAGCGCTGGTTTGAAGGTTCGTGGCCGCCCATCCGGGATGGGCGAGCAACGAGCGGACCGGGATCCCCGCCGCCCTCACCCGACGGTCCAGCTCCAGGCCGAACAATACGTTGGCGAACTTGGACTGTTGATAAAAGCGCCTCGGTGAATAGGACTTCTCCCCTGTCAGGTCGTCGAAGCGGATCGACCCGCGCCTGTGCTCGAGCGAACTGACCGTGACCACCCGCGCGTCCCGGCCTCGGCGGATCGTGTCGAATAGCAGCCCCGTCAATGCGAAGTGGCCGAGGTGGTTGGTCGCGAACTGGGACTCGAAGCCCTGCCGGGTCAGAACGCGAGGCGGCCACATCAGCCCGGCGTTGTTCACGAGCACGTCCACCGTGATCGCATCGCTCGTGATCGCGGTGGCGAAGGCCCGCACAGAGTCGAGGTCCGCGAGATCCAGCAACCGGAATTCCACGAGGGCGCCCCGCCTTTCGGCCTTGATCCTGTCGACAGCGGCCAGCCCCTTCGCCTCGCTGCGGCTGGCGAGCACCACGCGGGCGCCGTGCACGGCGAGCTCGCGGGCGGTCTCGAAGCCGAGCCCGCTGTTGGCGCCGGTGACCAGGAAGCTCCTGCCGCGCTGGTCATTGATCTGAGCGGCGGTCCAACGGTCCATGTGTGCTCCCCTGCCTCCCGATCACGCAGAGAGATCACCGCTCTGTTGAAGCTCGCGGCGAGCCCTGGTGTCGACGAGCAGTACCGGCAGCTCACCGATCGCCTGGCACCGACCGTACGCCGTGCGCGGCCCTCCTGTCAGACCCGCCCGGGCGCCGCTGAGGCAGGCGACGTAGGGAAGTGGAGCCCCAAGACCCGCGACAAGACCGGGAAGGCCTGGCAGGCAAGACGCCCGGGCTCGTGGAGCCCGGCCGCCGGCTCACCCCAAGGCGCCGCCAGTGCCCCTGAACGTCTCGTACGCCGGCGCCGCCAGCGCCATGGCCTTGCCAAGCCGGCGCCAGAAGTTCGGAGAGCCTGCAACCCAGCGGGTCGGGCCGATCCCGAGCACCGTCTGGCAACCCGTGGCATCCACGACGACGGTCGGGAACTCCCGGTCCGCTGCGGTGAAGCTGAGACGGTAGTAGATCCCGAGATCGACTACACAGCTCATCACGCCCATGGGAATCCGCGGGAGGGCGCACACGACTTTGGCCACGTCTTGGACGGATGCGGCTTCCCTGACCACGGTCACGGCCGGGAACGAGAAATGGATGCGGTTCTGTGGGAGCTCGTCGACCCGGCGCACGACAAGGCGGTCGACCTGCCCGATCGACCTGCAGAGCGACGTGGAAGCGACGGCGGGCCGTAGCGTCCCGCTCGTCATGGTCCCCGGCGTCGCCTGAGCTACGCCGCTCTCGCCACTCCCGGCCGCGATCAATGCCACGGAGAGGCACGCCGTTGTCCGCCAAGCCTTCAGGATATTCATGACCCCACGAAGCCTCGAGCAGACGAGTTCGCGTACGCGACGGTGCTCACGGCCACAGCTTCGGCCCGAGCCCCGAGGCCCTGGCCACCGGATGTGCGATCGCGGCGCGCAGTGACCCCTCGGAGGCGACCAGGGTGACGTGCTGCTTGGCACGCGTTACCGCCGTGTAGAGGAGCTCCCGGGTCAGTATCGGTGAGGGGGGCCGCGGGAGCGTGACGATCACCCGCTCGAACTCCGATCCTTGGCTCTTGTGGATCGTCGACGCCCACCAGGTGTCGACGTCGCCGAGCTGTGAGATGGCGAGCTTGCGGAGCTCACCGTTCGGGTCGCGAAACGCGGCGACCGGCCCTGTGGGCCCGGCGACGACGAGACCCACGTCACCGTTGAAGACCTTGTTGAGGTAGTCGTTGCGAGTGACGATGATCGGCCGGCCGACGTACCAGCCTCGGCCGATACCGGCTTCGGGCAGCGCGCGCTCCATCAGGGCTTCGATGCGGGCGCTCCAGGCGAAGACACCGAGCGGTCCGAACCGCGTTGCGCACAGGACCTTGAGCTCAGATGCGAGACGGAGGCCCTCTTCGGCGTCCTTGTCGTTACCGGCTTGCGCCTCATGAACGACCTTGACGGCGTCGCGCGCCACATCCTCCTGCAGCCCGATGACGGCGGCCTGGTCGTCGTCTTCAACCCAGGTCAGCTCGCCCGACCGGTGCTTTGCCAACAGGTCCACGGCGCGGTCGTCGTCGCCGAGTCGGATCGCGTCTGCGAGCGCCGCTATCTCCGAATCGGCAGCGAACCGATGAACCCGCTTGAGCAGCACGACGTCAGCCCCCAGCGGCCCCTCTGCCGGTCCGGTCACCCTCGGGCCGACGATCTCGCCTAGCACCGCTCCCGCCTCGACGCTCGCCAGTTGGAATGGGTCACCGACCAGCACGAGCGTCGCGTCAGGACGCACAGCGTCGAGGAGACGGGCCATGAGCGGGAGCGACACCATCGACATCTCGTCCACCACCACCAGGTCATAGGGCAGGCGGTTGAAGCGGTCGAACCGGGGTTTCCCACTTGCATGAGCGCCCAGGAGGCGGTGCAGCGTTGTCGCCTTGGTGGCCCGCAGCCCGTCCGCGACGCCTTCGCGCAGGCTCGCCACTTCAGCTTCCTCGTGCATGGCCGCTGTCATGCGTTCGGCTGCCTTGCCGGTGGGCGCGGCGAGCGCGACGTCGAGTTGCCGGCCGCTAGGGAGCGCGACCCCATAGGCGGCACCGAGCAGCCGGGCGATGGTGCGTGTCTTCCCGGTCCCCGGCCCGCCCGCGATCACGGCGATCCGGCTGTTCAAGGCTCTGGAGACCGCCTCGCGCTGCAGATCGGGTGGTGTGGTGTCCTCGGGCACGAACAGCTCGTCGAGGATTGCTTCGAGATCGCGTGAAGGGGTCGTGAGCCCGCCGTCGGTGCCGGCGCGCCGCAACAGCTCGTCTGCGACGCGCTTTTCGAAACGCCAGTAGCGCTCGAGATACAGGCGGGTGCCGTCCCAGACGAGCGGCAGGATCACCTCGCCCGGTGGGTCACCAGGGCCGCGTACGGCAGGGCTCGCCTCGAGGAGACTCGCCCAGCGCCCGGGATCGGGCCAGGGAAGCGAGTCCATCGAATCGACCTGCGCATCGTCGACGACGATGGATCTCGCGACGGACTCGATCACCACGCAAACGTGGCCAAAGCGCGGGGCCCGCGCTGCCAGGGCGGCGCCGAGCAGCACCTCGCGGCCGACGCCGTCGATGCTTCGGGCTATCACGCCGGCGACGTGGACGCAGGAGGCGTCGAGCACACCGGCGTCGACGAAGGGCGCGAGCGTCGCAATGTCGTCACCAAGGAGCGGACTGAGCGTCTTCACGTCGTGACCTCGGCGCCGCCGAGAAGGTCACTTGACGCGGTCACGAGCGCCGGAGGAACGCGCCAACTAAAGACCCCGTGCGGGTTGCCGTCGACGACTGGCGTGGCGGCACCCGCCATCCCTCGTATGAACAGGTACGCGGCACCCCCGAGATGCACGGCAGGCTCGTAGCCCCGAACGCGCCAGCGCAGGTAGCGGTGCAGCGCGACCGAGTAGAGCAGGGCTTGCAGCGGGTAGTGGTGCTCCGCCATCGCAGCCGGCAGGCGGTCTGGGTGGTAGTCGGACGACTGGGGCCCGCGGCCCCGCTCGGCCAGCGTGTTGGTCTTGTAGTCGACGACGACGAAGCGAGCCGGTGCGTCTGAGCCGGCCGAATCGCGGACGCGGACGACCATGTCGAGAGAGCCCGTGAGATGCCCAGCGAGCTCAACTCCGAACAGCCCCGACGCAAGGCGCTGCGCCCAGGGCCGGAGCGGATCGTCCTCGGGCAGATGGGCCAACATGAGCGTGCCGATGTCGCGATCGGTCGCGAGACGTCCCTTCCCGCCCAAGCGGAGCTCGAAGCCCAGCTCGCCCAGCCGTTCGCTGCGCGCGAGCTCACGAAGTCGCTGACCGTTGAACAGCGGGCCGAGCGGTGTCTCTATCGCGGCACGCAGGCCGGTGAGAAGAGTCTCTGTGCCGACCGGCCAGGGATTCCATCTGAGACGGTCGTCGATTCGCTCTCTCAGCTCGGCCCCGAGATCGGCGCTCGCGAAATCGACGCGCTCGAGCACCTCGTGGACGAGCGTGCCGAACTGTGCTCCTCCGGCGACGGCGCCGAGCGGCAGGTCAGAGGCGGGTGCGGCGGCGCCAGACGAGACGGCGTCTACTACCTCGGGTACTACCTCGGGCGACTCGTCGGCCGCGCCGGAGTCACCGAGACTCTCGTCCTCGGGATCGAGCGCAGCTTCGCGAGCGCGGTCGCTGATCGCGCTGAACGACCATCGCCGGTTGGCTCGGACAAGGACCCGGTCGAGCACGGCGAGCCCGATCTCGCGCGTTGACGCCCGTGACGCGCCGTCAGCCCACAGATGGACCGGACCGTCGGCGGAGCCCGTGACGGTCACGGCCACGGCGTCACCAGCCCTGGAGAACACGGGCTCGAGGACCGCGGCAGCGTCGGCGTCGGGCGGCAGAACGACTTTCGGCGCAGCGAACTGCTGCGGGTCGATAGCACCGTTGCTCCGGGCGAACAGCACGTGCGCGAGTCCGGTGATGTCGCATCCGTGCACGTGCGACCACCAGACCAGCGTCTTGTGCTGCGCCCGGGTGAGCGCCACGTAAAGCAGCCGGAGGTTCTCCCCGCGCGCCTCGTCGTTGGCGCGCACCTTGCGCGCCTTGGCGTCGGAGGCCGTGGGCCAGCCTTCGCCGTTCGCGATGTCGAACGTCCGCAGTCCGGTGTCAGGGTCCTGGAACACCATTTCGTGCGCGACGGCCAAGCTGTTGCGCCACAGAGTCGGGACGCACACGATAGGGAACTCGAGGCCCTTAGCGGCGTGCACGGTCATGATCCGCACCGCCTCGGCCTCCGACTCGACCTGGCGGGCCGTCAGGTCGGTCTCGGGATCGCCTCCAGCCTCAGACTCGAGCTGTTTGAGGGTCGCAAGCAGCCCCGCGGCGGTCGGGCGGCGTCCCACGGTGCTCGCCTGCAGAAGTCCTGCGATGTGGTCGAGGTCGGTGAAGTCGCGGTCCCCGTCACTTGTTGCCAGCACCCGGGCCGCGACGCAGCTGTCGTACCAGACCTTCGCGCAGAACCCAACCGCGCCCTGGGCTTCGAGAGTCTCGGCCCATCTGAAGAGCTGGTCCTGTACCTGGCTGAGCTTCGCGTCGTCGGCCGCGTCGAGCTCGGCGACCGTCCAGCCGAAGAAACACGAGAGCGCGGCCGTGCGGGCCCGGGTAGGGTCGGCCGGCCGGGTGAGCGCCGTGAGAAGCCAGCGCCACTGGGTGGCCGCTGCCGACCGCAGGACGCTGTCGCTCCTGGTCACCACCGCGGGGATTGCCAAGCGGCGAAGCGCTGTCTGGACCCACTCGGCTTCGGCGTTGGTCCCGATGAGCACGGCGACGTTGCTGGGTCGCACACGACGCTTCGGGGCGATCTCGCCTGGGGAGGGGATCCAAGCCGTCTCCAGCAGGTGCTGGACCTGGCGCGCGAGGTCGCGCGCGATCGCAGCCTCAGCGATGCGGGTGGGGATCTCGCCGTGCTTGTTGCGAAAAAGGTCGTCACCGAGAGCGAGGCGTACCCGGAGTGCGGGCACTGCCGCGCCGTCGTCCGTCGTGAGACGCAGGCCCCCGTGCTCGGATGCCGGCTTGACTTGCACGTACTCGATCCGGGGATCTCCGAAGGTCGCTCCCTCGAAGAGATGTCCGAGGGCATCGAGCAGCGCCCCGTCGGAACGCCGGTTCACTCCGAGCGTGGCGCGGGTCGTGCCGGGCCGGTGCGCGGCCTCGAGGTAGGTGTGCACATTTGCGCCGCGGAACGCGTAGATCGCCTGCTTCGGGTCGGCGACAAGGACGAGGGGCGAGTGGTGAACGGGGCCGCCGAACAGCCTCGAGAAGATCTCCCACTGCACCGGGTCGGTGTCCTGGAATTCGTCGATGAGCGCGATCCGGAATCTGCGACGCAAGCCGGTGACGGCGGTCGAGCCTTCGCTCAGCGCGTCGCGGAGCCGGGTCAACAAGTCATCGAACGAGAGCGTGCCTGCAGCGCGTCGCCGGCGATGCACCTCGTCGACGGCGCTGTCGACAAGGCGTCGCAGTCGAGCAGCTACAGGTGTGGACCCGGCATCGTCGGTGCCCGGGATGACATGGATGCCTGGGTTTCCGAGCACCTTGATGCAGAGCTTCGCGAGATTCTCCAGTTCCGGGAGCTGGTCCGCGATCGTTGGGTCACCAACCGACTCCGTGGCGAGCACGTCGGCACACACTGATTCGACGAGATCGTTGGTGTCGTCGAGAAGCGACGCGTCGGGGTCGCCGGGAGCTGCCGAGCCCAAAGTGGCGAGCACCTGCGTGGCGAAGCCGTGGATGGTCGTGATCGTGGCCGCGTCAAAGTCGGCGACAGCCTGTTCGAGGCGATCGAGTCGGCACTCGCGATCGCTGGCGGCCAGGAAAGCAAGGAGCTCGTCGGTGGCCGGGATGTCAGAGGGCCGGCTCAGCGCGGCCGCGGCCTCGCTGAGCCGGCTCCGAACGCGGTCGCGCAGCTCGGCCGCGGCGGCACGGGTGAACGTGACGATGAGGAGCTCTTCGACGCGGACCGCCTCTTCCGCCACGTATCGCACGACGAGGCCGGCGAGTGTGTAGGTCTTGCCGGTTCCTGCGCTCGCTTCGATGGCGACACAGCCGCTGGGCAGCGGGTCCAGGAGCGAGAAGACCGGTGGTGCGCTCATATCTGCTCCGCGACGGTCGCTTCTATCGTCCCCCACAGGTAGTCGGCGAACCGTGCCGCTCGTCCCGCCGACGATCCGGGGGGGTCGTCGGCGAGCGCAGGCAGAGCACAGAGGTCTTCAAAGCCGAGGTCTCCGAACGCCAGGCGGTTCGCTTCGTCCTGGCCGTCTGCATGATCGTTGAACGACTCCCAGTCGCTCGGCTTCGCGGTCCGCTCGTGCAGCTTGTAGGAGATGGAGGCGAAGAGCGGGATGGGCTCGCGCAGCCCACGCCGATAGCAGTCGACCGCGACCTCGAGTGCGTCAAGCGCTCGGCCGTGGCGATCGTCGCAAGTCCCGCCGCGCCCCACGAGCTCGAGCGTCTTGAGCCTGCCCTGCTTCTCGGCGCAGCCCACGACGACGCTTCGCCAGTTGGTCGCGGGGTCGGCCGCCACGAGGGCCGCGAGGTCGAGCCACGCCGCCACGCGATGCTTGGGTGCGACCTTGCTGAAGGTGACGAGAGCCGGCCCCGGACGCGGATGTGCGCAGCGACCCTCGACCATGCCGACGATGCGGGTGCCGTCGGTGAGCACGACTTCGACCGGCAGGCGATCGTCACGCCCCGGATCGACGCCGAGCTCGGTCGCGGCGACGAGCAGCTGGTCGACCGTCTCCTCTATCTCGCTGAGCGAGATGTCACCCAGCCCTCCCGGGGGGAGCGTTCCGAGGACGCGCTCGTGCCGCTCCCACTCGTCGTTGGCGTGGCCCGCAAGTCGGGCCTTTAGGAGCCGGTCCGCGACAGACCAGCGTTCGAGGGCGCCGAGCGTCGTCGCGAGATCGTCGGACTGGTCCCGGTCCTCGCCTGGGAGGTGGAGCTGGAGCCGCTGGCGCAAGAACGCCTTCACCGGGTGTCTGAAGAACGTCCGCAAGTCGGTGAGGTCGATCACGACGTCCTCGTTCGGGGCCGGAGGAAGCGTCCCGTCGAGGAACGGACGCTGCTCGCTGGACCGCTGTTGGTGTGCACGTGCGCCGGCGAACGCGCCGGCGTCAAAGCTCCAGGGACCCGGTCG
>Ga0187867_10000600_pt1 | contig 31963 bp, 31 predicted proteins | sample June2016WEW_13_1_FD_132976 | JGI IMG/M metagenome (GOLD analysis project Ga0187867, IMG submission 132976) | Peatland microbial communities from SPRUCE experiment site at the Marcell Experimental Forest, Minnesota, USA - June2016WEW_13_10 | ecosystem: Environmental > Terrestrial > Soil >... | reverse complement strand
TTTTAACCTCTGGCTCAGGAATGAGATGGAAACCCCAGAAAGGAAAGAGCAACTGATTTTTTAACCAAGGTGGGCTTCTTTTGCTTGTCCGTTAGTGGGACCCTATTGCTTTTCCGCTCACAGGCAGCCCTGGAAAGTCTCAAGAACACCAACGCCTTCAACAAGATTGGTATCTCTTTGCGGACCGAAGGGAAGCCTTCCCCAGACAGTCTGTGGCGCGCTTCTGAGCGTTTGCTGGACCTTACCGGGGATAACGTTCTTCCACATGAACAAGACATTAGCAGGACGGTGACAAAGCATTTTCCCGATTTTCAGCAGGATTTTGCACCCATTGCGATCCGCCTCAAGAACCTGGGGCTTCCAGGAGTGGATACTGCTCAGAGTATCCAGGACAGCATTTCCGAGATCCTCAAAGGTGATGCTTCCGACGCCACTCATCGGTTGGGGGGTGAGACGTGTTCTCTCTATGAAGACCTACTGTGGGTCAGAAAAGTCAAGAAAGCTTTCGATAATGGCATTGAAACCATCATACGGAAAGTGAACCAATATCTTGGCGGCATGCCGAGTCTGCCCAGCAATGGGATTCCCGGTGAATTGATCGACCAAACGGCGACCATGCGCCAAGGATTGCAAGAGCTTATCAACCGTAATGACTTCTTCGACACCATCCCCGAGTTGCAGACAGGGTTAGCCGGCCTCGACGTGAAAATCGAAAAGGCGGCCGGAGAATTGATTGCAGAAGCGCAAGGCTGGCTTGAAAAAGAGAAGAAGTGTCTCCAGAAACTGAAGGAATGGGGTCAGTTGGGTGAAGCTGATCGGATTGCCATAGCCGGCCGCATGGATACTCTTAAGATCGAAACCTCCGCGGATCTCAAGGGGATACAAAAGGTCATCAATGATCAGTACGGACTGATGCAAGAACTGAAGCTGATTCAGAAAGAGATCGAGTCCCGAGCGGAGGCCGGGAATGGAGGCGGTGGTGAAGGGGGAGAAGGTCAGGAAATGCTAGCCGTAGATTTTCCCGAGCTGCCGGGCTTTATTTCTTCTGTTGATGAGATTGACCTGATCATCGGCGAACTTCAGTCACTCAAGACGAAGCTGGGGCCTTATTCAAAACTCAGAATCAAGTGGAAGTTGGCTGCTGAGGACGAAGCCGAAGCAACTGGTACTGAACAAGCATAAGAACTTTTAGAATTAATCTGGAGCACTTTTTGCCATGCCGTTCGATTCTGCCATTCGCAACAAGCTGCAAAAGATGGTCACCGCCTGTCGCCGGATTCTCACGGATGAATTCACCTCACAGCTACAAGGCCTCTACGGCATCCAGCCTACTGGAGAGATGGCCAGCCTGGCGTCCATGCCCCATCTGGATGATGAACATCACACCACTGCATCACTTCTATTGGAACGCGTTGACCACCTGGCGGACGGACATTCAACAGACAAAAAAGCCGCTGCAGAAGCAATCTACCGTGTCATTAGGGAACAGGCCTTTACCGTTCTGAACCGACTGGCAGCGCTTCGCATGTGCGAGGCTCGCGGCATCGTGCAGGAATGCATAGGAGACGGCTTCCAATCCCGCGGTTTTCAGGTCTACTGCACTGTAGTCGGGGCAAGCCTGGGTAGTACCTACGAGCGCTACCGGGTTTTTTTGCAGTGTCTGTTCGATGAAATATCACTAGATCTGGGGGTGCTCTTCGACCGCTCTTCCCCGTTGGGACTCCTCTTCCCCAGAGAACCCGCCTTGCTGGAAGTATTGGAGGTGCTGGATGATGAAGAGCTGAAGGAGATCTGGGCGGAAGATGAAACCATCGGCTGGGTCTACCAGTACTTCAATTTGAAGGAAGAGCGGGATGCGATGCGCAAGGCGTCGAGGTCGCCCCGGAACACAAGAGAAATGGCCGTACGCAATCAGTTCTTCACGCCACGCTATGTGGTCGAGTTCCTCACCGACAACACCCTCGGCCGCATCTGGTATGAGATGCGTAAAGGCGAAACCGCCCTGAATGAAGAGTGTCGTTACCTCGTCCGACGGCCGAACGAGGTCTTTCTCAGACCGAGCGAAAAAGTTCCTACCAAACCGGGGAACGAAACGGACCTTTCCAAGGAGGAGTTGCTCAAGAAGACCGTCCATATCGAGCACCGGGCCAGGAAGGACCCTCGCGACCTGCGTGTGCTCGACCCGGCCTGCGGCTCGGGTCACTTCCTGCTGTATGCTTTCGATCTGCTGGAACGAATTTACGAAGAAGCCTGGGCAGATGCAGAAAAGCCAAACTCTGAAATCACCGGCCGCACTTTGCTTGAGGACTACGGAACTCTTGACGACCTGCGGCGAGCCGTCCCCAGGCTGATCGTCGAGCACAACCTCCACGGCATCGATATCGACCCGAGGGCGGTCCAGATCGCAGCCCTTGCGCTCTGGCTGAGGGCACAAAAGAGCTGGAAACAGCTTGGCCTCAAGCCCGCCGAACGGCCTGGGGTCACGAGATCGCATATCGTTACCGCGGAGCCGATGCCAGGGGTCAGGGAGTTCCTTGATGAATTTGCTAGCTCTTTCAAGGGCGAATATCGGATTGTCGGCGAGCTCGTACGCAAAATCTGGGAAAAGATGCAACTTGCCGGCGAGGCGGGCTCGCTTCTCGAGATAGAAGACGAGTTGAGAGAAGCGATTGAGACCGCAAAGAGGGAATGGGAGCGTATTCGAAGTGGTGGCGAAAAACTCGCCCAGATTGATATGTGGAAGCGAAGCGAGCAGCCTCCCAGGCAGACTGACATTCGTAAGGCCTTGCAGCGCATTACCAGGAAAGAGTTCTGGGACGAGGTCGAAGATCTGGTTCTGGCAGCCCTAGAGTATTTCGCCGAAAGCGCATCAAACGGGAAAAGTTACCAGCGCAGGCTCTTTGCTGAGGATGCCGCTGAAGGCTTTGCCTTCATAGATCTCTGCCGAAACCGATACGACGTGATCCTTATGAATCCCCCCTTCGGCGCGTCAAGTCGAGACTCCAAGTCCTACATAGATGATCGCTATCCAAATACCAAGGGCGATGTTCTGGCCAATTTCATTGAACGCGCACTGAGTTTGACCACAAAACAAGGACGAGTCGGAGCGATATCGAACAGGACGCCTTTTTTTCTTGGGTCATTTGATGCGTTGCGGACAGAAGTTCTCGGAAAGGCTGGCCATGTTCGCGTAATGGCGGATTTAGGTGAAGGAGTTCTTGAGGCAATGGTTGAAACAGCCATTTATGTCTTGACCAGAGATAGGCAAGGGGAACCTGAGTCGTTGTTTTTTCGGCTGCTTATTGATTCTGAAAAGGGAGAGATACTAGAGCAACTCACCGACGAATGTCTCAACGCGTGCGTATCGGAAAGGACTTTTGTCATAAACCCACGGCATTTCGACGCACTGAGTGGGAGCCCTTACGCTTATTGGGTCTCGAGGTCAACGATTGAAACCGTCGGCAAGCTTCCATTCATTGAAGGCAACAAGGCGGCGATACGTGTGGGGATGCAAACCGGCGATGATTTTCGGTTTTTGAGATGCCTGTGGGAGATCAACCCAAGACTGCTGTCTCCTTCCCCTTCGCGGCAGGACAATAAGATTTTACCACGACAAAGATGCCTCAAGGAATTGACGTCAGATAGGGAGTGGGTCCCTTTCTCTAAAACTGAGACAGCTTCCCCTTGGTTTTCGCCGATTACTTTGGCTGCTAAGTGGTCAGGCAATGGATATGAATTACGGCATTTCACCAATAAAGCGGGGAAACTCCGCTCCGCACTTCGAAGTGAGAAGGAGTACTTCAAACCCGGTTTCAGCTACATGGGCCGCTCCACGCGACTTGTCCCATACTTAGTCCCCGCAGGTGTAATGCCGACTGCTCGAAGAGCCCAGATTTTCCCAGAAAAAGGACAAGAGTATACTGTCCTGGCTATTTGTGCTTCAAATGTCGGAAGCGCTGTTGCAAGGTTCAGGGGCGAGAAGTTCGCATGGCCGAATTTCCAGGCTGGCATGGTTCAAGGGCTGCCCGCCTGCGACTTTCCTGGAGAAACTCTGGTGCTCATCAGGGAATACGTTGACGCCGAAGTGAACAAGCGCCGCGCCGTTGTGCAGGGTTATGAACCATTTCCAGAATTCTCGCTGCCAGCATGGATTCAATCAGCGGAGGGAGGCGAAACAGCCTGGGACCTTTATTCACTTTTCGGGAGAGGCTTAGAAAACAAGATCGCCGAAGCATTCGGCCTCAGCCCGGAGCAGCTCCTCGAACTGGAGCGTGATATCCGTGAAGCAGTGTCAATCCGTGGGCGGTCTAAAGACGTGGAACCGGAAAATGCCGATGAGGATTCAGAACAAGAACAGGAACTGAACATTGAATTGATTTCAGAAACCACCGAAGAGAAAGCTGTGGGATTGCTACAATATGCCGTGGGTGTTGCTTTCGGTCGTTGGGATGTTCGTATTGCTTTGGATAGTTCTCTTGCTCCGAGCCTGCCAGATCCCTTTGATCCTTTGCCGGTTTGTCCCCCTGGAATGTTGATCGGCTCGGACGGCCTTCCCGCCGCCTCCGGAGGGATCGTCAGTGAGGAATGGATGCGAGCGCGGCCGGATGCGAACACGCTGCCAGTGGAGGGCGCGGTCAAGGACCAGACCGTGCCCGACAGCAGATACCCTCTGCAGGTTTCATGGGACGGCATCCTGGTGGACGATCCGGGCTTCAATGGAGCTCAGCCGCACCGGGATGACATCGTCCGACGCGTAAGTGAAGTCCTCGCTCTCTTCTGGGGCGATCAGTCCTATGCCATTGAGCAGGAGGCCTGTGAAATCCTGGGGGGCTCCAACCTTCGGGAGTATTTCCGAAAGCCCTCGTGGTTCTTCGACGATCACCTGAAGCGCTACTCCAAGAGCCGCCGGAAGGCCCCCATATATTGGCCGCTTTCCACAGAATCGGGATCATATACGCTTTGGATCTATTACCATCGGCTGACAGACCAGACGCTCTTCCAGTGCGTGAACGATTACATCAACCCAAAGCTGGAGGCAGTCACCCAGGATGCCGATAAATTGATGCAGCAAGTCATGCAGGGGAATACAACCAAGCAACGCGATGCCCTGGAAAAGCTTCAGAAATTCCAGCAAGAACTCACAGATTTTCGCGATGAACTGCTGCGAGTTGCCCAACTCCCCTACCAGCCGAACTTGAACGATGGTGTGCTGATCACGGCAAGTCCGCTCCATAAGTTGTTCCGTCTGCCCAAATGGCGAAAAGACCTGGAGGAATGCTGGAAAAAGCTCGAAGCGGGTGAATACGACTGGGCGCACCTTGCTTACAGCATCTGGCCGGATCGTGTTCGAAAGATATGCAAGATCGATCGTTCCATCGCCATCGCCCACGGACTGGAGGAACTCTATCAGGAACCCGAAACACATAAAAAGGCCAGTAGAGCAAAGAAAAGAGTATAAAATGAAGATTAGATGAAAAAGGTGATAGCAGGTTCAAGATAATCGTCGTACGAAGGAACTGTCTGCGGCCAAGAGCGGCCGATTCTTCTGCTCCGTCAAAAGCCACTCCTTCAAGTTGTCCAAAGACCATCGATTCAACCGGGAAGAACTTATCGAGGAAAGATGAAAATACGCGAGTTTTTGAAGGGACATTTTAAAAAGCGGCTGGGACAGTCACATTGTCTTGTCCTGTACGATCCCGACAAGCGTTATCGGGAAATCGCCCAGGATATGAAAGAGAACGGCTGTCGAGTGATCGACGGCAGTCACTCCACAATTCTTGCCAGGGAAGAAGCCATGGAAACATGGTGCCAGTTGGCTGATTCCTCGGGCGAGCTTCAGTCCATGGTCATCTACCTCCCCATCCCTAGACCCAAGACAGAAGTGGACCGGCAGCGGAATCCTTATCAGCCATTTGCTATTGGCGGTGCTGAGTTCCCTTATGAGGATGGAGATAGTTATCAGGCGCTCTGCCGGAAGGCAAAACCCGACTTCGAACAGCAGGTGAACCAGTTATTTGCTGCCGGTATTCCCGATTTCGAGACCGTAGATGCCATCGACAGCGGGACCAACTGGCCAAAGTTGAGGAGTCTTCTCAAAGCTGAATCGGCGGCAGAGATCCTGGTTGCCATCCTATCTCCCACGGAAACTCAACAGAAGGCCCTAGAGCAGGATGAAGCCTGGCCGGCCGAGTTCAAGGACTTTGCCAGGTCGACGTTGGGACTTAAGCTCAAAACCAAGAGCCAGAAATGGGGACCCATCCAGGAAGAACTGGCCCGGTACGTCCTTCTGAGTGAATTCGTGCTGGATCTTCCCGGAGAACTTCCTGTAGAGCTCAAAGATGTGCCTCATGCGGAATCCATTTATACCAATTTGATCTATAAGGTTTGCGAAACGCTCCGAACTTCACAGCCTCATCAGAACCCATACATGGAAATGGCCAACAAGGTGGCTTCAGAACTCTGCCTGGAAGAGCATCTCAAGCATATCCAGGACTTCGGCAAGCGCGATACATTCTCGTTTGAAGAACGCACCTTTCTCCTGCAGTTTATCGCCGCTGCCGAAGAGGGAGCTGTCGAACGTGCCCGTGAGATTGCCACTTTTCGCATGAATTCCATCTGGGCTCGGGAGGGAGAACGACAGCTTCTATGGACTATTTCCGAGCGGGCTTTGGAACTCGGCTCAATGGTTGAGGACATCATGCCCGATTGGAAAAACCATGCAGGCAGCTTATCGGCTCTGTTTTCCTATTACACGGAAAAGCTCCGAGTCCTTGATATGCTGCACCGGATTTTTGAGCAGGCCGTGAATGATATGTACGGGGAGCTGGGGGTGCTCGCTGATTTTATTGAAAAAGTCCGGCGACGTTATTTGAAATTCGCAGAGGAGGTGCAGGCCCGGTTCGTCGCACTAGTGGAAGAGGAAGGATGGCCTCCGGGTGGGCAGTTGCGGCAGACTCAGGTTTTCGAGAAGTTTTTGGCACCCCATCTCGACGAACGCAGACGCGTAGCGCTGTTTCTGGTTGATGCCCTTCGCTTTGAGCTTGCCGCCGAACTGCTGGCACGTGTCGCCGAAGACGACGCAGCCGAACTCTATGCCGTGGGCGCGCAGCTTCCCACCATCACCAAGGTAGGCATGGCCGCACTGATGCCCGAAGCCGACGGCAATCTCCATCTGGTTCGTAAGAATGGGGACCTCGTTCCTGTTATTAAAGAGCGCGAAATCAAGGACCCTTCGGACCGTTTTAAATCCATCCAGGCCATCTATGGCGATCGCTGCGTCATGATGGATCTGGACCAGTTCCTCAAAAAGAAAAAGCCGTACTTTCCCGATACCATCCATCTGCTCGTGATCAAAACCCTGGATATCGACGAATTGGGGACGTTTCTTGCGCAGGATGCGGCGCGTTTGATCCCGAGTGTTCTCAAGAAACTGCCTGCAGCGATCACCAAACTGAAAGTGCTTGAATTCGAGCAAGTGGTGCTGGCCACCGATCATGGCTTCGTTCTCCTGGATGAACAGGAGCCTGGCGATCTGGTTCCAAAGCCTGCTGGCGACTGGGTGCACGCGAAAGGGCGTTATTTACTGGGGAGTGGGTCCGGGAGCGGTGGAGCGGTGGCTTTTGACGTACAACAGGTGGGCATAAAGGGGGAAGTAGACACGCTAGTTGTTCCCAGAAGTTTCGGAACCTTTTCGATCTCTGAACCCTATTTTCACGGTGGCCTTTCGCTTCAGGAATGTGTGCTTCCCGTTCTTTGTATCACCATAAAGAAGAAGGGCAAAAAAGAGGGTCGGCCTGCCCAGCTGCGCCTCACTTACAAGGGTGAGACGACTGGTTCCGTAACGACCCGCAGGCCGATGATTGAGATTGTGCTCTTCCAGGAGCAAACCGAAGCTTTCGGGTCCAAGGAGCTTGAATTTCAGCTAGAAGCCCACGCCAAGGGAAAGGTTGTTGGCGAGGCGGCTTCGTGCCAGTATCTCGATCCTTCCACGAATCTCATCAAGATCAAACTGGGTCAGGCCATCAAGGTGCCACTTCGGATGGATGATGATTTTGAAGGGGCCTTTGAAGTGCGCGCCATCGATCCCAGAACGCTGGCCAACCACGCAACTCTGAAATTGAAAACCAATTATATGGAAGGGTCCAATGGACACTCTTGATATCAAGCTCAATGAATCCTACCCAGGTCGTGTAGTGCGAAAAGATCTCCTCCATCAGATAAAGAAGGGAACAAACATCCCCTCCTTTGTTTTAGAGTTCCTGCTTGCTAAGTACTGCGCCAGTGATGACCCCGATGAGATCGATGCCGGCATTGCCGCCGTATTCGAAACCATCCAGAAGAACTATGTGCGCCCGGATGAGGCGAATAAAGCTCAGTCTATGGTACAGCAGAAAGGGCAGCACAAATACATCGACAAAATACATGTAAAGTATGTCGAGCGGGAAAAACGCCACTGGGCTGAGATGGAGAATTTCAACTCCCGGCGCATTGCGATTCCGGAGAAGTTCTACCGGGACAACGAAAGGTTGCTGGCCGGCGGAATTTGGGCTGAGGTAACCGTTGGATACAACGACGTAGATGAGGACGATTACGCGTTCTACATCGAGGATTTGCGGCCGATCCAACTGTCGCGGTTTAACGCCGATGAATTCTTGGCAGGGCGTGAAAAATTCTCTCGCGATGAATGGGTGGATGTCGTGTTGCGATCCATCGGTCTGGAGCCTTCCAAGCTGACACTTCGTCTGAAGTTCCATTTCCTCACCCGGCTCTTTAGCCTTGTGGAAGCCAATTACAACTTCATCGAACTGGGGCCGCGGGGTACCGGCAAATCTTATGTTTTTAGTGAATTCTCCCCATACTCGACTCTCGTAAGTGGTGGCCAGGCCACGACTCCAATCCTTTTCTACAATAACGCCAAGAGGCAGGTCGGCCTGGTAGGTTACTGGGACACGGTGGCCTTTGATGAAGTAGGCGGCATTCGAATTCGCGATCAGAGCTCGATAGACATTTTGAAGGACTACATGGCTAACGGGCGGTTTTCTCGCGGCTTCGAAGTGATCGCCAACGCCAGCATGGCTTTTGTGGGGAACATCGACCATTCCATTGAGCAACTGGTGCACTCGACCCAGTTCGACTTGTTCATCTCACTGCCGGAATCTTTTGATCTCGCAGTGATGGACCGTTTTCACACCTATCTCCCGGGATGGGAGATGCCTAAGAACAGCAGCGAGTATTTGACCATAAACTATGGATTCATTACCGACTATCTGGCGGAAGCCTTTCACCGTGTGAGCCGGCAAACGAGCCGCTATGAGTATGTAAATCGCCACTGCAAATTTGGCAACAGCGTCGAGGGGCGCGATGAAGTATCTGTTAAGAAGACCGTGTCGGCGCTGCTGAAACTAATTCACCCGGTTGGAGAGCCCACGCGCGAGGAACTCGTCCAGTACATGGAATATGCCCTTGAAGGCCGGCGCCGCGTAAAGGAGCAAATGAACAAGCGGAAACCTGACGATGAATTCGCCAAAATTAATCTCTCTTACTTCAATGAGCATGAAGAGGAAGTGATTGTCTGGTGCGTGGAGTCGAAGAACGCCGAAGCCACCCAGCGGCCCACTCGGAAGACACTTCCCGGCCTTATCGTGAGAGGGGAGAAGAATGCTAAGACGCCTGTTGAACCGAAGCCCGAGCCGGTTGTTGCCGTCAAACCCGAGCCTGTGCCTGCAATCGATGAGAAAGTCGCAGTAACGCCGGAACCCCTGGCTCTTGGGGAAAGGCATTTCAAGATCTTCTATGACGATGTCGGGCATACATACGAAAGCCTTTTTGGAGACTATCTCCGTGGAGCAAAAATAATCGACATTGAAGACTCCTACATTCGTTCCCAGCACCAGATTGCCAATTTTGTGAGGTTTTGTGAGTTGGTCGTTAAAATTGGATCCACGCACACAATCAATCTCACCACAGGTTTTGAAGATGAAGCGCAACGTTCGGATACCGAGGAGAAGCTGCAAATGCTTGCCGCCAGTCTCATCGAACGGGGGATTAAGCTGAACGTTTCCTTCAACGACCATCTGCACGACCGTGAAATTCGCCTCGACACTGGCTGGAAAATCAAAATCGGTCGAGGGCTCGATATTTATCAGAGGCCTGATAACTGGTTTTCTATCGGGGCAAACGACTTCGAACTGCGGCCTTGTCTGGAGACCATAGTAGATATATTTCGGGACGATTCGCGTTAAGTAAGATTTTTAGTGCCGACAGAAGATTTATTATGAGTTCATTACCACGAGGGTGCTATGAAAATAAAATCGCTCGATGTGGCTCTCCTGGCGCCGATCCCTCTTGAGCACCTCGCAGATGGCATCGAGGTCTGTCGGGAGAAAGGAAAAGTGGCTTACGGGAGTAGAGCCTGGGAGGTATTTAGGCAGCTTGACCAATTGCGCAATGGGCTTCCTGTCGACGTATTCATTTATGCCGCGCATAATCCCTTGGCCCAAAAGCTTGCTATCTCATGGAGAGCAGTTTACGTGGGTCATGTGGAAAGTCTCAATGGTGCTCATCCCGAGGGGATGAAATTCCGTCCGCCTTCTACAGGAAATTACTCTGATGATAATTACGGCTATTGGGCCGTCTTTTGGGAGATAGAAGACCTACACCCCCTGAACGAATCGGATTACATCCCCACTGGCCGGTTTCGTGGTCTGGAAAAACGAAAGTCGTACGGAAAGAACTTTGCCCCTGAAGGACCAATTTTGATTCATGTCCCTTAGGGTTGGATGATCACGGAGTCGAATCCGCTGATTGATTTTCCAGTGCGCAGCGAGGCTATCTCCGCATACCCTCAATATGGGCAAATAATCCGGCCTTCGGCAACACCATCGAAGTTGGATACCTCTCATAACAAGTCGATTTACACAATTATCCAACTTTGACAGGACATGCAAACCAATCTCTGCCATCTCTCAGCCAACTCCTCAGCCTCACCCCATACCCAAACCCGGCTCCTCAGGACGCGCGTTTGAAGCCGTGATCACGACTTTTTAGAAATGCGATGAAAAACCGAAAAATGGAAAAGGGATTAGTACTTGTTCAAAAGTATCTGATTTTTCTTGCAAAGGCGCTCCCACCGCTCATAATTAAGCCACATAGCCAATACGACTACGAAAAAGGAGAACTCTAGCATGACAAAGCAACTTCTCGAAATCGCCGCCGAAATCGTCCAGACCCAAGCTTCCGGAACCCAAATGACAGCCGCTGATATCAATTTATCTCTTCGGCAGGTCTTCAGCACTCTTCAGGAGATGCAAAAGGCTGAGGCGGCAGGAACCGTTCTAGCCCCGCAAATGATGCCTGAAGAAGCTCCCAAAGCCATTGTTCCTCAAGACTCCATTCAAGATGACAAAGTAATCTGTCTCGAATGCGGGGCTGAGATGCGGCAGTTAACCACGAAGCATCTCGTTTCCCACGGGATGAACCAGAAGGAGTACAGGAAGAAATACGGTTTCACAATGAGGACCCCATTGTCTGCAAAGTCATTGACCAAGGCCAGAAGCAAAGCTGCGAAAAAGAGGGGGTTGCCTGAGAATCTGAAGAAGGCAATTGAGGCACGACGGCAGGCGAAGGCCGCAGCATCCACTAAGGCGGCTACCAAGACTGAGACTGGGGCAGCCACCAAACCGAAGGGGACGAGAATTCGGAAGAAGAATGCGGTTTGATTTGCTGTAATCGGAGAAAATCCCTTTAGCAGATCCGTGGCGCCAAGCTTCTCTGGTGCTGGATTGATGACTAACGTTTTCAGCAGGCGCCTTAATTCGCCTCAATCGCTTGACAGACTTCAGTCTATCCTGGAGAAAATGATGAACCGGCTCGAGCAATTCCTTGGTAAGGCGTGTGGGGGATGTCGTTTATGCCGATACGCAAGAGATAATCCCACAACGGTGATTGGTAAAATTATGGTCTGGCATGGCAAATGGTGTCCGGCCTGGAAGGCACAGCAAAAGATTGAGGATGAACGGCAGCAAGAGGCAAAGATAGAGCGTAACCTGCTAAAGGAATTAAGTAAGAAGTGGTGAAAATCTACCTCGCAGGCCCTCTTTTCTCAGAATCCGAACGTGACTGACTTCGAAACCTGAAAAAAGACCTCGAAAAGCTGGCTGAATCCCAGGGCAAGAAGGTCGACGTAATCTGCCCTTACGATCTCATCACCCAATCCGGAGGTTAGACAAAAAATTCCTCTCCGCTGGTGTGCGATGTTCTTTGGGGTCAAGGCTTACCACCCACTTTCGTGGTACTTTTTCTTGAGCTGCAAGTAATCTAGCCTCGTTTACTAGCCGTTCATCCTCCGGCTCGAGATTTGCGAGGAGCTCTTCGAGTTCAGCTTGCAGCGTGGGAAGCGCGACTTCGAGCTCGACGATACGCTTTGCCTTTTCCAATCGTTCTTCCTCAATTTCACGTTTTTGCCGGCGTTCGAGTTCGAACCTTTTTCCGGTTTCCTTTAGATATGCCTCATACCGCTTCGCCATATTAGAAGCCCTTAATCGAAGGCCAGAAATTTTGCGGCCGTCAGCATCAGCCCGGCAAAGCCCATGCCAGGCTATGGTCCCGTCTTTGTGCACGACCTCAAACCTGATGCTTGGATGGGCGGCGCAGTCTTCAAAGAAAAATGTTGTCCCTTTTTCTTCTTTTATGGAATATTCGGCCATGTGTCGTTTCCTTTCGTTCTTTCTTTTCAATGTCAAAATAGAGACATTATCCTGTCGGTGTCAGACACCAAGCGATAGTGTTAGTCAGTCAGTCCTCAAGAGCGGGCATTTCTTAGATTTGGAGCCACTTGTCCGTGGCTCCATGCGGTAGTCCAGAGCGCGGTTAAGGCTTTTTTGCGGCCAATGTTAATCCTCCTCTCCAAGTGCTCGCCATGCTGCCGGGTCTTCGCTAAGCTGCCAAGCGATGTGGGAAACAGCCCTGTCAGCCATATCCGCAGGTGAAGAATACTCTACATCGTGCATGTATTCCGGATCAGATAACATCCGTTTGATGTTCTGATAAACCATGCCGATGATGTAGGTCGCTTTGTCAGTTTCTGCGTAATTAGGACCCCAATCTGCCTCATTGAAGTACACGTTCTCTTCCGCCAGCTTCATCAGCCTTGGTAGTTCACGCGAAATGATTTCGGCCATTATTGTGTAATCCTTCGCGACTGCCGCTATCTCTTCCTCTGTCTCATCATACAAGCTGACTGAGACGAAAAATGGAGTACAGTTAAGCCACTCGAAGGCTCTTAAGCGGGACATATTATTCTTCAAGACAGGGAAAAGGGAATAATGGAAGCTGTACCATGCCAGAGCGCGGATGCCATCGTATTTGACGGGGATGTTACAAATCCTCCAGCCCTCCGTCTCATCTTCGTATCCTTCATACAAAGCCAGTTTACTTTCGTCAGTCAAATGGAGTTTGCGAATATCCACGATACCTATATATACTTGTTTTAGGGAACTGAATATATTCTTTTCTGAAGTTGGTTTTTGGTACATTTTGTGTCTTTTTCTTTCAATTTAAGTTTGCATCCTTCATAGTGACTACCAGTTGTTCCGATTCGTTATCTTATATGTGCATTAAATATTTCAGGATTATGCCAGCATGTAAATACCAGCACAATCCTGAGTCTACTCTTACGATAGGTCACTTTGCTGCGGCTTCATATGTGTAAGCATAGTCCTGAGTATATCTACTACAGCTTCGTCCACAAGAACTTTTGCTATTAAATCTCTTTGCTCAGGAGACAAGTCCCTTAGCATAACCGATCCTATTTCCTCATATTCGATAGTGGTATGCTCCCTTGCATATTTCTTAGCCGCTGTAATTGTAGCGTCATCCCAACCCCAATCCTCTTTGGCCATCTTCCCCGCCATGTCTAGTCCAATTTCCACCGCGTTTTCAGGAGTATCCGCGCCGCTGTGATCGCAGAATTCGATGTATGAATTATAAAACTTTTCAAACGTATTCTCAGTCATTCTAATTCCCTCTCTTGTTAGTTTATGTTCCACGTCTTCCATGACATATTTCATAGCTCGTTTGATTGTTAAATCATCCCAACCCCATTCCTCAGCAGCCACTTTGGATGCGTGTTCAACAGCCAAATCCCTATTTACTAGAGAAGGTGTGTTATGTACCATCTCGTGCATTAAATCATCGCATAGGCTCAGGAACTTAACCATCTCTTGCATAGTACGATTGTCAGTGCTTTCCGCCAAGTTCCTGAATTTGTAGTAAAGCATCAGGTCTGTTTGATTCGTGACAGTATTTAGAAGAGCAATCTCAATGAGGTCAAACAGCTCTTTGACTAGCCTACGCGCCTTAGTACCATCGTCGGGAGCACCCAACTTGAATTGATTATTGATTCTATCCAATAAACTAAGGATTTTCAGCGCCTCATCTTGAGTCACACCAAGCTTGTTTACTGGATAAAGTTGGTCCATCACCATCTTCCAAATAGCAACAATAGTCTCCATCTCGTACTTTATCATCTACTCATATCCTCTTAAGTGGTTGATATTTCATTCCTCAAACAAATAACGGTTGATAGGTGCAGAAAATTCAGGAGCGTCGCATCAGTCTAAATCCTCCACCGATGGGAGCACCTTCAGCTTCTTACATCGCGCAGTGCTCTCAAAAACCTTGCCTGTCGTCGTCCAAATCGCAAAATTAAACACCTTACCCTGATCGCTGTCTGCCGGCATACGTTCTACCTGTTCGGCCACAAGGTAGGCGAGGTAGGGCGTTTCTGAATAATCTTCGAATACGATTTCAAGCGCGTCGCGGTTGCCATGATCCCTCCAAGGTCCGCGATAGATTATGACTTCTTTCGCGGTCTTCATTTCGGCTAGTGCGGCCAACTGGCTTGGAGGCACCAAAAGTCTGATCGTTCCGGCATTTGCAGACAGATACAAGAAACCCTTCTCCGCCATCTCAGTTTCCCAATAATTTGTATATGTAATCTCAGCGCCTTCGCTGTAAACCTCAATAAAATCAGGTTCTGTGCCCATTATGCATGGTCCTTTTCATGCCCATCACTGGTATAATGTGTGAATGCAACTAATAAGTTTTGCGCTAAACCTCCAGAATCTTGTTCCCGTCTTGCCACATACCTTCTTCTAAGTATTTGATGAGATCAGGTATCCACGTTTCAGTGAGACCGAAATGTGTGGTCCACATTTCGAGCCGTCTCAGCTTTCGGACATTATCCCGGACTGAGTCAGCGGTAGGTTCTTGGATGGTACAAAGAGTGCCTTTTGTGCTATCAAACTTGGTTAGAGCATGAGCTCGACCATATGGCCCTACTCCAATTCGATTATAAGGTAGAGCCTTGCCCATGTAGCACCGAATTACTTCAAAGTCGCAAGAAAATGGCCGCACAAGATGGATTTCACATCTAGCATCCAGTTCAGTTAGATGTCCACAGTGCGAGCCTGGATTGTCATTTTGCAAATCGCTGTATACTTGGACGTGCTTGCCATCTAATTCAAACAGCCTTTCTGATACTCCTTTTGGCATGTCTTCAAATGGAAGGTAATCAAGCGAAAATATAGGACAACATGCTCCGCAGAGTGGAGGACAAGTATATCCACGAGCGAGGGTATGTGAAACCAGCAGAGGCATTGGATTTACAGTCTTATCCTTTACCTGGAAAGGACGTTTGGTAACGGCCGCTAAGTATGTGAACACGATTTTGTTCACTGAGTCCGAGTGTACTACTTTTGTTTTCTTCATCTTGTTATTCCCCTTTCAATGACCCTTTATCTGAAGAATACGGCCTTTTGTTGACTTTTATCTTACCCCTACTATGGGGCATCCTACTGGCATGGAGCAAGAAGGCGATTTAACAATAACTAAACGATTGCCTGCCAACAGGTCGAGCAGCTATTCTTGCGGGGTTCTTTCCCTTGAGCCAAATCGCCATACCGGCAGATAACTGCGCGGCCGGCCTTTGCGCTTTTGTCGAACTGGTTTCCTGGTCGCCGCAGTACGCCTGGCTCCTCTGTCGGCGGCCGGGCCGGTCTTGATAATTCTGGGCTTGCGGCCACTGGCAAAAAACCAGATGACACGGTACGTTCTCACACTGTCTCTTTTCGCCCCTCGTCAAACTCCATCTTGAGCGTACGCCACAGTCCGTGCATGTCGATTGTAGCAAGCTGTCCGTACATCTGAGAGTTTAGGAACCAGAACAGGCGCTTGATGCGGGGATCTTGCCTTACGTACTCGGTGTCGATACAGTTCGTCTTCTGCTCGTCAAGGATGTCGAGCATTCGCCTCAGAGCGACTATACTGTTTACCGCCATGCCATCATCGAAGATGGTGTCTTCTATTTGTTTTTGTTTCATGACCTCGAATGCTCCTTCCAGCACTTAAAAAACTCAAGAAACTCAGAAAACTACCCCAGCACCCGGAGGCAGCCTGTCGCTGCGCTCCTCGGGGCTGGAGTGATTCTCTTTGATCGGTCTTTAGGCAACGCTGTCAACGGACCATGAGCAGCTATTTCCACGCTTTCGATGTTCGATAAACCGCATCCCGCTGACAACGCGCTTTGAATGCTGCTTGATCCACCACCCGAGCTTTCGAGGGTTGATTTGACCACGCTCTTCCGTGATGTTGAGCATTGCCTCGTATAACGCATTTACTTTGGGATCCGTTTCATTGGAATCGCTGCCGGACTTTTTCCTCGCCACTTTGTCCATAGCCGCTCTCACCGTGTAGGAGTTGGTTCCGAACATTTCCTGCCAGGTGCTAATCAACGCTCTCAGCTTGTTCAGTTCGGGATCTTCCTCATAAGAGGTGGTAATGGATTCGCCTGGGTCGCCTACATTCAGCCACCCGCGCTGCCCGATCCAGATGACGGTCTGCCGAATAAGATCCGACCATGCTTCAAAAGACGCCATGCTATCATCAACCATTTTTATGCCAGATCGCTTGAATGCTAATAAAACCGTGAGAATCGCCCGGACCATCGCAACACGGTTCTGTTGAACATAGAATTGAGGATCTTGGTCAAAGCGCCTGACGTATGGCCGCTCAATTGCTGGATCAATCTCCGCCTTTAAAACCCTCCGATTAAGGTCACCCACGAAAAAGATATTATTCCCGGTCAGGACAATCATTGCATTTGCAGGCCTAACTCCCATGGTGGAAAAGCCTAAAACTCTATCGGCAGTGTATTCCGCTGTGATGAAAGCGCATAGCGCGTCCGATTCAATTGCCCCCACCACGTTGTCTAGAACCATTACTCTCTTGCCGCTCCGTGCGAAGGCGAACATGCGTTTCCTCAGTTCCTCGTTCTCGGCGGGTGGGAGCATGGCCGGGGTTTCATCACCTGCCAGTATGGCGATGCATTTTGCCAAAAGAGTTTTTCCGCTTGCGGCAACCGGTGCGACTATTGCGAATGCCGGAGTTGTTGGGAGCAATGGCTGCACCGGTGCGGTTAAGATAGCCGCAAGTAGTACTCCTTGATCTACTGACGTCACAAAGGGGAAATCGCGAAAAGGGCGCCAAATAAATTCAATTGCTTCTTGAATTTGATCATCTGTGAGGTGGAGCGGGATGTCTGACCATTGCGCTGCATCTGGAAAATCAAGATAGATACCGGTCGCCTCGTCAAACCCATCGAGGTCTATGATTCTCCCATCGAGGTCCATGGTGGGGGCTTTCAGAATTCCACGTAGCGATGGCACCCCCCAGTCCCCGGTCAGCGCGAGAATGCCATGCGCGACTTCGCTGGGACAATTTACAAATACCCCGTCCGGGTGTTTGCTGTCAAAGCGGCGAAATTGGGCGAGCTTGTTGAGATATACTCGTAACCATGCTGCTGAAACGGGCAGAGTTCCGTCTTTGGTGACCCTACCGAGTTTACCCCCGCAGTCATAGACAACTCCATCGGTCCGAATCATCTTAAGACACTCATCAATGACGGTATGGAATTGTCCAGGATGTATCGCGATTGTCGGGATTTCCCGAACAAGCTTGTACCGAATGCCTCCATGAACACGGGAATGGAGATATGGCGTCCTTGCCACTTTAAGGTATGCCCTCGCGATATCAATCTCGTTATCCGGTTCAAGAGGATCGGCAAAACATGTATCGTGAAATTTCGTTGGATCTTCAAGGACCGCTTGAACTGTCACAGGGCCGTACTGTTCCGATCGCAGTTCATAGTCAGCCAGCAACTGATGGTTTTTAACCGCACGCGTGAAGATATCGGTCAAGTGGTTCTTGTCGCTCGATTCGCCTTCAGTGTCGGTGGCCACCTTTTCCCTAGCCGCCTCAGTACGCTCTCCGACCCAGAGTTCCTGTGCTCGAGCTACGTTATCCTTTAAAAGACTGGCCTCCTTTTCCCGAACCGATTTCAATTTCTCTTTATCGTTAGGATCAAGGTTAGCCAGCGTCTTTGTATCGATGAACGGTGCGTCGGCGTTGTGAATGACTGGGTCCGGTCTTTTTTGCTTCAACCCCTCTCCGCAGACAGCGCTGCCGCAAAGATCCAATGCTCCAGGATTCCAGACCGACGCATCTATTATGCTACGTTCCAGCAGCATTCCCGTTCTTGAAACTTCAAATCGGCCAAAACCTGAGAGCCATAATTTTTCAAACAACACGTCTCCAGCGCGTGGAATATCTCTCGCGTTTTGGACCGGGACATATAGGCGTTGTCCCTCTATTTCCTTTGTGATGTCTTTCTTTTCGGAGGTACGGTAGACGCAGGAAGATGACGAAGCCCACCACACATGCGGATGACGTTCAAGTTCCGGCCATACACTGTAGAGATCTTCTAGCCACTTCTGCCTTGAAGCGGAGCCATCAAGATCCAGCCGTAGCACCCCGGCACCGTCCGGCCACTCAAAACCGGACAGGTCACCGGCTGTTAAGGGCACATGTCCAATATTCTCGCCGCTTTCCTGGTTGTTACTTTGTGCCGGAGCCTGACTATTATGACCGTAAGACAAAGCGTTTGCAGGTGTCAGGCTCTTAAGGAGCTTTGCGAAATCGCCCAAATCGGGAGATTTTTTCTCACAGGTCCCATCGAGGAATGGTTCTCCATCGTGTACCTGTATTTCTCCATCCTCGCCGAGTTCTAATTGATTTGACAGGATGGGCGGAGTATTAGATGTGACAACAGTTAATGTAAAACGTTCCATTTTATTGATTCCTTTCTAATTACTACTTGATTTTCACGCGAAAAACTTCCACGTGTGTCATTTATCCCCTTGTTTGCTTATTCTTTCGATCTCTGCGTCTATTGCAGCCAGATCCTCAGATACTTGTTCCAGGGTCGGGTCATCTTGATGCCTGTCACGGTAGTCGAGGTTCCTGTCCGTCATGGCATCATCCCGGTATGTGCAATCCTTGCAGATATGCAACGGTTGCACATCAAAGTCGTCATGGTCTTGTCTTTCGTAGCCGTCACTTTGACTTTTGAGGACTAATTTGATGTTCTGGAGAAATTTGATTGCGACTTTCGCAGGATATGTATCGTTTTTCTCACCAAGCGGGAGAATTGGCTCAGGACGCTTCTCCTTGTCGATTTCCTGCAACACGTCAATCGTATCATTTACCTTGGTGATGATTTTGTGGAATTCCCGCTGAACACGCGCAACATAATCGAGTCTTCGCTTCGACCGGACCAAGTTCAGGACTCTTTCATCGTCGAGGCCAATTTGACCGGTCCGCAACAACTCACCAACCAGGAGGACGTCCTGCGCGCTTGCCGGATGTACTCCATCTGCGTTTTCCAGGATGAATTGGAGGAGTTCTTCAGGGGTTCCTCCGGAACTGAATGCATAAAGTGTTGTTGGTTTGTACCAACCCACGATCTCAGGACGCCCACAAAAGGCCACATAGACATTCTTATAGTAATGTGCTGTCCTTAAGCTCAGGATTTTGCTATTTACAACCCAATTCGTCCAACCACCTGGAAGTAATCGCTCCACAATGCGCAAGACTTTTCCTAACTCGTACATTTGGAGTGTACCTGCATGCGATCTTAGCTTTAGCAGTTCGTTTGCTAATCCGAGGCATCTTGCCTGTTTCTCATCACTTAGCTCGGTGCAATCGCCAAATTCTTGTTCCCACTCGTGCTGTAAGCGAAGGGCATCACCCGCTACTAAAAGCCCAAGTTCTGTCTTGCCTGAAAATGCAGCCTCCCGGGCGCGAACCAGTAGAGCTTTATTGCTGTCCACCGTCACCTTAAGCGCAGTCTCAAGCGCTTTATTATTTGACTCTTGGTTTTCCATTACAGCAGAATCTCCCATTTGTTGACTTTAACCAGAACCCTGTAAGATGGGTGCTTCGAACGCTCTTCAGTGTATCTTTCCTGCTTGGCGGCTTCTTGAAGCATTGCCATCGCCTCACCCTCATTTCTTCCTCTTAGTTGTGGGCTCATGCCAACCCACGATCTCCGGTCTTCCACAACAGGCCTTGTAGACGTTCTTGTAGTTATGGGCAGTTCTGAGTTTCAAGATTTTGGTCTCTAACACCCAGTCTGTCCAGCCACCTGGCAGCAATCGCTCGACGAGGGACAAGACCCGCCCTGACTCGAATATCTGCAATGTCGTTGTATGCCATCTTTTCTTTAGCAACTCGGCAGCCAAACCAAGAAACCTTGTCTTTTTCTCCTCGCTTAAATCGGTGCAATCGCCAAATTCTTGTTCGCATTCGTGTTGCATTCGGAGAGCATCTTCCGCTGTAAGGTTTGATTTATTGTTCTCCATTAAAGCAGTACCTCCCATTTCTTGATTTCCACCAACATTCGATAACCTGCGTGCATCGAACGCTCCCCAGGGTATCTTTCCTTCCTGGCGGCTTCTTCGAGCATCACCCTTGCTTCTTCTTCATTCCGTGCCCTTATTATTTTGGTATACGATCGCCAGCCGCCCTGCCATTTGATCCGTTCCCCCTTACGTACCTGCCGGATGCCTTTTTTGACAAACTTCGGAATCGCAACTTGAGGCTTGCTGGCGTATGACACGCGGTATACGTGCCTCACACCATCGTCTTCCTTTTCTCCCTCTTGTCCTTCAATTGCTTTTGTATCCTTGTTTTCCTGATTCAAATCCATATCGCTATTTCCTTTTCTATTCTCCAGTTTTGCCCCCGGCCCCGGCCCCGGCCTAGAAGTCATACTGTTTATGGCGTCATACAACACATATCGCAATCAATTTGCACCAACTCCTATGCCTTGTCTACGCTCCGCCCGCCACAATCAGTTCTAAAAGGGGTGTTTAGAGCTTCCTAATCGTACTATGTCTGGCGTCGTCTATCACAACTCCGAAAAAAAATTCTAGATTACATCTCCCGTCCTTCGCTCCAGCGTCTCCAGCACCTCCAGAACATCCACCGTGGTGCTTCTACTAATGTGGATTGGGGGGTTCGAAACGGCCAGACCGAGAATCTCATGGAGTCCGGCACAAAATCCCCACCGCTGCTCGACTCCGGCTTCTACGCCTAGCTTATTCGGAATAACACGATGGTATTCGATTTGAAAAAAATACCGGTATCTCTCTCGGTCTGGCCCCCGCAAGGCGTCCCACAAGGACATAGGCTTCGGATTTGAGAGACACGTAACGTTCACAAATTCAGGTAACAGTGCCTCAATTTCTTTTAGACTCATAAGCGCCAAAAACCGAGCAATCATCCCGGCTTTGAGTAAATCGATCAACGCGTACTCCCGGTAGCTTGGATGGCCGGCAGCTTCTGCAACTGACGGCCGCAAGGTCTTGCGCTCGACCCAATGTAACAGCTGATTCACCGAAATTTTGGAACCCCCAGGCCCCAAACCTTCCACAGCTTCCAGAAACGCCTTCGTCCGATAAGCCTTTACACCCATCTTCCCCCCTCGCCAGCAGTAAGGCCACTCCAAACACTTTAACCCATGCCATCAACATAGGCAAGAGGTTTTTCCTATTTTTTCTATATTGTAAGAAATGATTGATTTAATTGTGTTTTAATCCTCGTATAAAGCCAGGATTTATTGACCTCCTCCAAGAAATTATCGCCACAGTCCGGTATCACCTGTCCTACGATGCCAGACAATGAAGACTTATGCCGTGTAACGCTTGGATTCATTCTCGGCGCCCTTCGCGGCTCGGAGGACCGCGAGCGCGTTATAGACTTATATAAAATAAGCTACAATAATTTACGGTGGGACCAAGCACCTTGAGATGCGATCCGGTTTCTTCATTGCGGAAGAAATTGTTCGCTGCATGGATGGGATCTCAAACCTGGAACTTTCACGGTCCAGTTCACGGGCAGAAAAATCGAATCCGAAATCACCTGGCCGGGTTCCTGCAGTACTTGGTGTGACCCAGAGCAGAACGCGGGCCTTCCCGGGGGCCGAAGGCTGATTTTTCCGCTCCAGCGTCAAAATCCGACGCACTAAAATGCGCCACAATCAACGATCGCGACCCGACCCATATCAATGTACCCGTGAAAATTGCGATTTTCGGAAAAGAGCCCCATTGCGACGAGGTTCAACTTTCCTCGGCTTCGCCATTTGGCTGCCGCCGGCAAGGAATGAATCGATTTATTCGGTGATGAGGAGAGCCGAACTGCCGCATTGAATATTCAGGCGAGTTGGATGCCGTTGAGGTGGAAGAAACAGTAAAAGATCGGCCGATTTTATTATCAAGACGGGGTGACCACTAAAAAGGCTCCGAAGGTACAGGACCCAGCTAACCTCTTAAAAACCTAGGCCGCCCGCAAGCAGATAAATTCCTCGAAAATTTCGGAAATCCAAAGCTTAACCGCTTCACCAGAGAATCTTCAGAAATACGTTCGATATCGGACTGGTGTTGCTTTTCCCTCCCTTCTCTCAAACTCCTCTGAATGTCCTCTTCGACCTTGAAGGCGGAAACGGGGGGCGTGTGGCGGTCGGCCATCGAGTGCCGATTGCTGGCCCTATATTTTCCCTAGAATCACTCCGTACCGGGGAGCCTCGGAGTCGCTGAACAAGTGAACCTCACCAATGAGAGGATGTTTCTCGCGGTCTTCGTGGATCAGGATGCGGTGCAGTAAGCGGTCGTGTTTTTTATTGGATCAGTAATTGTGCCTACCCAACATCCTATATCGTCTGTTTCTCCGAGGATAGCTGGGAGTACAAAGCATTTACCACGTATGAGATCGAGTTTCTTCTCTGCCCAAGCCCAGGCGTATGCATTTTAGCTATCATCCTGGCAAAAGCCACTGGTTCTATAGGATTTTAAATCACGGTAAAGCCGTACTGCCCACATTGCCCCCCGGAGTAGTTCCTGCTCAAATTGCCCCGTAATCTTACGGCACCTCGGGCATGACGTTTTGGGTAGAACGGCGGAGTCGCTCAAGCCAATGGAAACAGTCTGGTGAGTGAGCTCGGTCGAGTAACAGTGCAAACTGAAGAACGTACCGGGGCGAAATTAAAATCCGACGTATATTCTGTAGAGATTAAGGAAGCTTAGACCGCTACTTCGGAAAAACGTAGGCGGAAATAACCCAATAAATAGTAAAGACGGTTACGATTGTCTTTCCATCTTTGGCGATCAGATCTATTTCGCCGAGAGGACACCGGAAATTTCGGTCGACGATTTTGATTCCGCTACTCGTGAGGTATTCGGCCGCCGCGTTTTCGCCCTGTTTTCCTCTATAATAACGGCTCCACGTCATCAATGCGGCACTCCCCCTGAATGACGCCGTTAAAGGTTATTCTGTGCAGTGAACATGGGCCGTGCCTGCGAATGGCCTCGCAATGGCGGGCGGTTGCATAGCCTTTGTGGGAGTCGAATCCGTATTGAGGAAATATTTCGTGATATTCACACATCAGGCGGTCGCGGTGGACCTTGGCGATTATGGAAGCGGCTGCAATGGAAATCGAAAGGCAGTCTCCCTGCACAATTCCCTTCTGCTTCACCTGGAGAGGAAGTTCGTAGGGGCCGTCGATGAGGAGGAAATCGGGCTCTATTTCCAAACGGCCGACAGCGCTCGACATGGCCCGAAAGGTTGCCTGGAGGATATTTATCCGATCGATCTCGACGTTATCTACAACCCCGACCCCTATGGCCAGCGCACGTGACCGGATTTTTACGCAAAAATTTTCCCGCTGTGCAGAGGTGAGTTGCTTGGAATCGTTGATCCCGGGGAAACGGACACTCTTTGGCAGGACCACGGCGGCGGCAACCACGGGGCCTGCCAGCGGACCCCTGCCGGCCTCGTCTATGCCGCAAACAAAACGAAAACCCCGCCGGTAGGCCTCTCTTTCATAGAGGCGCATATCAACCGCCAGGGTTTCGATCAGTTGCCGCTGCATGAGACCCCTTCCGGGAGTTATTAGTTTTTAGTTTTGAGTTTTTGGTCAACTCAAAATTGAAGAATTTAGTTTTGAGTTCTGAAGCAACTCAAAACTAACAACTAACAACTAAAAACTAAAAACGACCTAAGACTTGGGCGCCTCGCGTTTTTCGCGTATCCTGGCCGCTTTGCCGACCCGGTGGCGCAGAAAATAGAGCCTGGACCTGCGGATGCGGCCTCGACGCAGGATCTCTATTTTTTCTATCTGTGGGGAATGAATGGGGAAAATACGTTCCACGCCGACCCCGTAGGATACCTTGCGCACCGTGACAGTTGCGCCCATCTTGGCTCTATGAGTGCGGAGCACCACACCTTCGAATACCTGGATGCGTTCTTTTTCGCCTTCACGGATTTTCACGTGCACCTTCACCGTATCCCCGATCCTGTAGGCCGGGATATCGATGCGCATGTGATCTCTTTCGATCATTTCGAGCAAGCTGACTGCCACTTTCAATCCTCCTTAAATAAATATGAACGAGGGCGCCTGGAACCTGCACCACCGCGAAACGAATGTCAATTGCACTATCAGACTAACTTCTTCCGAGTAGCCTGTCCATAAGGATCGAGGCCGCCGAACGGACCGGAAGATGATTGTAGCCGTTAACTCCCGCAATAGGTGCTAACACGGCATCAACGACGCCGAAAATCTCCGGCGCAAGGCCCCAGCCTGTCCCTAAAAGAAGCAGAAAGGGCCGGTTTTCCCTCTCGAGCAAATCCCTGGCATCGCGATGGGCCAGCGCACCCGTCTCATTCTTTGCGGTGGTAGCCCAAAGGACCGGGATTTTTCCTGTCTTTTGAACGATATCCTCAGTAGCGAGAGCCAAGCTTTCCACAACTTTGAGAAGCTTCAAGGCCTGCCGTCTCTCCGGCAGGATTTCGCCGCCCCTGCCATCGATCCAGTGGGCTGTAAGCCTGTTTGCGAGGGCCTGCTGGTCTTTGAGAGGCGTGACTATATAGCATGCCGGCACGCCGTAAGTACAGCACAACCGGGCCAGGTCGTGAAGATCGAGATTCGTTATCGCCGAAGCGATTAAATCGCCCATCCTGTTCAAGACGGGATAATGTAGAAGCGCCAGAAAAAGTTGCGCCATAACCGATCCAGTGTAAGCGTTTTGTGAAGCTGGAAGCGAAAAGCTTCTTGCTACTTGCTCCCTGCTCCCGGCTCTCTGCGCCTTGCCGTTTGGAGCAGGGCAAGGTCCTCGGCAGTAAGATCAAGACGGGCAAAAAGGTCGGGTCGGCGCATCATGGTTCTGAGCAGCGCCTGTCCCCGCCTCCAGCGGCGGATACTTTCATGGTTCCCGCTGAGCAGGACCGGCGGAACGCTCATGCCCTCGAAATCCTGAGGGCGGGTATATTGAGGATGCTCGAGAACCGGTTCGCTGAAAGAATCCGCCTCAGCCGAACCCACATTCCCAAGCGCTCCGGGGAGAAGCCGGACAACGGCGTCCACCACGACCATAGCCGCAAGCTCCCCGCCGGTCAAAACATAGTCGCCGATGGATATCTGATCGTCTGTGAAATGCTCGGCCACTCGCTCGTCAACACCCTCGTACCTGCCGCAAATGAGAATGAGCCGCGGAAGGCGGCTCAGTTCTCGAGCAATCTCCTGGTCGAAAAGCCGCCCCTGGGGAGTCAGCAAAACTCTCCTGGCTGCAGGGCCGTTGTCAACGATTGCACGAAGGGCCCTCACTATCGGCTCGGGTTTCATGACCATGCCCTCTCCGCCTCCAAAGGGCCGGTCGTCCGTAATCTGATGTTTATCGGTGGCAAAATCGCGTATGTTGTGCACCCGAACCTGAATCAGGCCGCGGTCACGGGCTTTTCCCACTATGCTTTCTTCCAGGGGTGAAGAAAACATGCCGGGGAAAATAGTCAGAATTTCAAAGATCATTTATTGGAGGCCTTCCGGCAAATCCACTATAAGCTTTCTACTCTGGAGATCCACTTCACAGATGACGTCCTCGACTGCCGGAATAAGCAATTCTTTCTCCCCGCTCTCCACGACATAGACGTCATTGCCCGGGGTTTCGAAAATCGCGCTCAAAGTCCCCAGCGGCTCGCCCTCTTTTGTCTCCACCGAAAGCCCGATGAGTTGGAAATGATAGTATTCGCCCTCAGACAGCGGAGGCAGCCGGTCCATTTCGATGAGGATTTCTTTTCCCGTTAACGCCTGGGCCCGGTCAAAGGTTTCGATTTCTTCGAACTGAGCGATCCAGCCCCGTTTTTGAGCGCGAAGGCTTACTAGGGTCAACTGGAGTTGCACTCCGTCTTCGATAAAAAACAGCTTCTCGCCGGCTCCCATTTCCCCCAGGGTTTCACCATAAGGACGGACCTTCAGTGCACCTCGGATCCCATGAGTTTTTGCCACTTTCCCAACCGGGACCAGACTGGATTTGTCCATCTGCTCTATTCGATAATTTCCAGAACGGCGCGCTTCCGAATTTTCGTTGACGCAGCGCTCAGAATCGTTCTCATAGCGCGGGCAGTGCGCCCCTGCTTGCCTATCACTTTTCCAAGGTCTTCTTTTGCTACACGCAGTTCAATAACGGAGGTCTGCTCACCCTCTATTTCCGAAACTCTCACCTTCTCGGGACTGTCAACCAAAGCGCGAGCCATAAACTCGACCAGTTCCTTCAACATGATTTCCTCCAGAAGAATGCGGCTGCCATCTACAATTGAGAGTTTAGCTGAGCTTTCCGTGCTTTTGGATTAGGTTGCGAACGGTGTCGGTCGGTTTTGCACCCTGACCCAGCCAATACTGGAGTCTGTCGCTGTCGATCTGTACCTTCGTCTCCATCGGCAGAGGGTCATAGGTCCCGATTCTCTCTATAAAGCGGCCGTCGCGGGGCGCCTCAGAGGAAGCGACAACAATCTTGTAAAAGGGCCTTTTTTTTCTACCGCCACGCGCCAAACGAATTTTAACCGGCATTAATTTTAGACCTCCTGAATGAATTGGGCCAAGCCCAAGAGAATGTTTCGCACTAACCTGCGCCCGTCCCGTATAGACCTTCGATACTAATCGGAACCCTGTTTCCCCTCAATCAGATCTGGGGCACAGGTGTCCCTTTGATTTCGCATAGTAAAATTTTTCATATAACGCATGATGCACAGATTAGAAAGGGAAAAATGACCCCTTGCGCCTGAATTTTCCCTTCTTCTTCTTGCCTCCGTCCCCGGCGCCCAACATCTGGCGCATCATGCGGCGCGAATCTTCATAGCTCTTAAGAAGTCGATTTACATCTTGAACGCTCGTGCCGCTCCCATCGGCAATTCTTCGCCTGCGGCCTGCGTTCAGTATATCTGCGTTCCTGCGCTCCTGCCTGGTCATGGAATTGATGATGGCCTCCATGCGAGCGAACTCCTTTGGATCGATCTGGGCCTTCTTCAGCTCTTTTAATACCCCCATGCCCGGAAGCATGCCAAGTATCTGCTCAAAAGAGCCCATTTTTTTCACCTGCTGGAGCTGGGCAAGGAAATCCTCGAGAGTAAAAGTGTTCTGCTTGAATTTGCGCGCGATGTCCTGGGCCTGATCGACGTCAAAAGCATCCTGTGCTTTTTCGATCATCGACAAAACGTCGCCCATCCCGAGGATTCGCGAGCTCATCCTGTCGGGGTGAAAAACCTCGAGGGCATCCAGCTTTTCACCGACGCCGATAAGCTTTATCGGGCAGTTGGTGACCGATCGGATGGAAAGGGCCGCCCCGCCCCGCGCGTCGCCGTCGAGTTTCGTAAGAATGATTCCGGTAAGGCCGAGCTTTTCGTTGAACGAGCCTGCAATCTGCACGGCGTCCTGGCCCGTCATTGCATCGGCAACCAGAAGAATCTCCGATGGTTGGAGGATCTCTTTGAGCCGTGAAAGTTCTTCCATCAGCTCGGCGTCTATATGCAGCCGCCCCGCGGTATCCACCAGAACAGTGTCACAGTTCTCCTGCCGGGCGTAGTTTACGGCCTCTTTGGCAATCTGCTCGGGGGTCTGCCGGGTTGTCGAGGAATAAACCGGGAGTTTCAACTGGCCCGCGAGCGTAATCAACTGGTCGATTGCCGCCGGCCTGTATACGTCGGCGGGAACAAGGCAGGGTCTTCGGGCATCCTTGGAGAGCTTTAGGGCGAGCTTTGCAGCCGTTGTGGTCTTGCCCGAACCCTGCAACCCCACGAGCATCACCGCTACGGGGGGCCGTCCGGAGAGCTTTAGGGGCTCTGCAGCGCCGCCCATTAGCGCGGTCAGCTCTTCATTGACTATCTTTATGACCTGCTGGCCGGGCGTAAGACTCTGCATCACTTCATGGCCGACGGCCCTTTCAGCGATGCTTGCAACGAAATCCTTAGCCACCTTGTAGTGGACATCGGCCTCGAGCAGCGCCATCCTCACCTCGCGGAGCGCCTCCTTTATGTTGGCCTCGGTGAGCTTTCCCTGGCCCCGCAGGTTTTTGAATATCTTCTGAAATTTATCGGAAAGATTATCGAACATTTTCCCCGCCGATTTCACCCAGTGTTTCCAGACATTAATGAAATAATGCTAAATTTTACTTCTAACGCATATGAGGACAATGTTCAAGGGCAGGTGAACAAGTAGGCAATCCACCCTGCATGGAGTCTGAGGGAAACAGCAGGCGAGGCATCGGCTGGACGGTTTCCGGAACCACGATCTCTGTAAAAAGCAACTTGAGAAGATCCAGTTTGTTTACAATCGCCAGCGCAATGAGAGGCCCAGTATTGCAGACAACGCTGCCCTTCATTCGTCAAACTCCTCAAACTCGGCAGCCAGCTCAGCCTGATCCCACTGAACGCTGGCAGCGCCGAATTGCTTACAGGCAAGCAGGAAGGCTACTCGCGACACTCCTGCCAGCGATGCCGCCTGCCCGGAAGAGAGACGGCCCATTTCGAACCATTTTACGGCAAGCGCCATCCGTGCTTCCTGTTCGAAGGACTCTGCGCTGAGATTGAGAACAGCGGGAAGTGACTCGGGGTACTCGACGCATAACTTTCCCATAATAATGTCTCCGATGCTAGTAACCGCAATGTCCGAGGCGGAATGCAATACCTGGAGAGCAAGTTTTCTTGATTAATTATTGTACTGCAAAACCTTTTGGTTAGGATAGCAATGGAATTGTCTAAAATTAGCAAAAAATGTCCATGCTTAGTATAGCACGTTCGGACTGCTCCTTCCATTATGGACGCAGACTGAACCCGCGAAAAGAGCCGTCGAGTCTTAGCAGGATGGTCATTTTCCATACCAACAACTGCGAAATCCCATTAGGCAATAACTCATGGCCTATATTTCAGCGGCTTCAGCAGAAACTTTTTAGTGAGATCATCGTTACTCCAGTTCGATTTCCGTAAAAACCTGCGGATCGGATATATTGCTTATTTCGGGTTTTCCGGCCCAGGCCATCGCAAACTCACGAAAATAGCTCACAAGAGCGATGTTGGCACTGAGGCGCATGCCGGGTTTCAACTCGTCGAGTCCGAACCATTGTGCCGGGAAGAATGCTTCGACAGCGATGTGGGGCAGAGATTTTTCTATCCTTTGCACGTGCCCCTCTATGGGCAGCTCTTGCACGGGAACGCCCTTTTCCAGCCGAAAAAGCTCCGGTTTTATTTCAAACCCGTCAGGATAGGCGGAATTATTTTGAGCAATGAGATAGACGGCCAGATGGTTGCGTTTGCCTTCCGCCTCGACGGTAAAATGAAGCTGGAAAGACTCGGATTGGGGAAATCTATCCTTGTAATCCAGGAAATTCGGGTCAACGTATGTGTCCGACAGGCTGAAGAGGTAAAAACCCTCCGGTCTCCATGCAAGGTGCACATCCCCGAAGGGTGCGTACGGATCTGGCGCCGTGAAACCTGAAAGCAGTGTCTTTTCCTTTTCCCACTCCATGAGCGTCTGGTCGCAGACATCTATCGGGCGCTCCGCCCGGACTATGCCTACAGGCCGAACTCCAGCACCCTCCGGACTCTTCGGTTCCCCCGCGCCGTTGGCCGCCTCTTTTTTCGCCCCGGCCGCGCTCCCGGCGTGGAGCGACTCGAGTACGGAATTGAGTTTCTTGAAATCCTGCGTCAACTCTTCATACGGCCTGTTTGAAGTGTCGATAAGGCCCATATTGTAGTCTTCACCGTCTTCCCGGCCCCCGAGCGGCTCATCGCAATACTGAAACCAGTGCGCGCCGACCACGTTCGGGAACCTGGCGAAGCTGAGCAGGGCGTTTACCGCTCCCCACGACCTCTCGGTTTGCGTGGGGACCGTCATTAGGTGCCCGGGTTTGGCATGGATATTTCCGGCGGTCTCGTTGCGGTTGCCGCTCCGGTTTTCGGCCGCTGCGAAAAAGAACTCGCTTACCAGGACGGGCTTTCCGCTTAGCTTGCGCAAGCCTTCAAAGAAGTAGGGAGCAACCCAGCCGTCTGCGACGTCAATGTTGTAGTTGGTCGAAATCACGTCCACATTGTCGCCCATCGCCAGGACCGCGTCCTGGTGATAGTAGAGCGGAAGCCTGTCGCCAAGCACCAGCGCACCCGGGTGAGCGGCGTGAATGGCTTTGTACATCAGTTCGTAATAGCGCTTGGCGCACGCGCTCATGAAACGGTCTACCAGCCTGATGCCGTTTCCTCCGGCCCTCAGCTTTAAACTGGCTCCCGTCTTCTTCAGGTCCTCAAAATCCCCGGCGGCGCCCTGAGGCGACCAGTCGGCCAGCAAAGCCTCCCAGCTCCCCGCGTAGCTGTCGTAGATCATTTGCCACAGGAAGCGCTTTGTGTGGTTTTCCCAGGGAGCCTTCAGAAACCAGATGAAAAGCGAGGAATTCCACCAGCCGACTTCATTGTCGCTGAAATAACCGATCAGTTGGGGCAGATTCCTGTAGGGGGCCGTAAGCTCTCGGGCCATTTCCATGGTCCGTTGTTCCATTTGCGGATCGAAAGGATCGAACCAGTGGAACCGCGAATGCCGGCCTAGCTCCAAATCCACCGTAAGCGGGAGATCGAGACCGGGCGAGCTGTCGGACCACCCGCCCAGGGTATTGAATCCCCATTCCCGGATCTGGGCGCCGACTTTTGTGCGCCATTGTTCGATGGAAGGGTAGAAATTGGCCCAGCAGTACGCCTCTCCGGCCCTGCTCTTTTCGCTCTCCCGGCCGGGAGCAACGATATTGACACCCTTCGAATAGAAGGGTTTTCCCTCCGGATCGGTCAGCCATTTGACGCCGTTGATCTCAGTCGTGCTCCATTTTTTGTCCTTGAACTCAGCCTTCCCCGAAGGAGGGTTCGGGGGGACTTTCACCTCGGAGTCCTGTGCGAAAGCCAACCGGGAAAGCGATATTACAACCAGCAACAAAACTAGACGTCGAATCATGGAAACGAAAAATACCTCGTTGAAGAATAATCAGGTGATAATGGATTTTCAGGGGAAAACCGCTTAAGTCTCACACCTGCGGCGCTGCGGGTGCCCTGACGGCGGCCCGGTATCCGGGAGAGCCTTACGGAGTCGTTTTGCCCTCCGGGAGGTCATCTTCCGTGTCGAGGCGCTTGTAATAGGCGGCGTACTCCTGGGGGACTGTTATAACCTGCATCAAATTAAGGCTGCCGAACATTTCGGAGGGCAGCAGAAAAT
>Ga0187867_10000599_pt1 | contig 31964 bp, 26 predicted proteins | sample June2016WEW_13_1_FD_132976 | JGI IMG/M metagenome (GOLD analysis project Ga0187867, IMG submission 132976) | Peatland microbial communities from SPRUCE experiment site at the Marcell Experimental Forest, Minnesota, USA - June2016WEW_13_10 | ecosystem: Environmental > Terrestrial > Soil >... | reverse complement strand
CCCGGTCTCGGCATCAACGGGGGATTATTCGGAATGTCTCGCGTGGTCGCTGTCAATAACGGCGACACGCAGTGCATCTTTGCATCCGAAGCATTTACGAACGACGTCTTCTGGATTGTGCCGGGCTCTGCCATGGCGGGCGGTTCGGCTGCCGGCTCGCAATCCGACATCGGCTCCGCGAATGGCGTCGGCCTCGCCGCCAACCCACAGTACGTTTACGCCAGTTTCAGCACGTCGAGTACGATCGCCACGTTTCAGGTCCAATCCGGATGCGCCCTTGTGTTCGTGAATGACGTGACCGCCGGCGGGCTCAACGGCGGAACAGTCGATGGGATGGCCATTCACGGCAGCATGCTCATTGCCTCCTACGCGGACGGCTCGATCGAGTCATTCAATATCGCCTCTGGAACTCCGATGTCGAACGGCGACAAGCTGATGTCCACTGCCTCGGCAGCCGGCAACACTTATCCCAACGGCATCGATATTACGCAGGACGGACACTTCGCCATCTTTGGGGATACGTCAACCTCGGACGTGGTCGAGGTTTCCGACATCTCCTCCGGCAGGCTTACTCAGACCGTCGTCTATAGCACTCAGTCCGGCATTAGCTCAAGCAATGTGCTGTTGAGTCCGGATGAAACCGTGCTCTACATCACCAACACGCAGGGCGATGTTATAACGGCCGCGTTCTTCAACAAGGACACTGGACAAATTACACGTGGCTGCACGTCAACCAGGATCAGAGATTATGTGCAGGCATGGTCTTACCTTGGTGGTATGGCATTGCAGCAGATCACGGGGAATGGTGGAGGCGTCTACGTAGCCGAATTTGGCGGGCCCTCGGGCATTGCGTCGCTGAACCTGACAGTGCGGGGCTCGACGTGCACGCTGAGGGAGGCAAAGGATTCACCAACCGCGGATGATTATAGCCAGGGCCTGCTCTCGATTGGCCGATTTCCACCGCGCTCGTTTTAGTGAGGCAATGGTAGAGACACATTTTGAGAATCCTGATGCGAGCTAGCCAGATATGAGCCTTATGCGTTTTTCAAATGACTGCCGTGCGGCCGTTCTTCTGCTCGCCTTATCGAGCGTCGTATCCGCCCAATGCCCGCCGCGCCCTGTTTCCGGTACCGAAGTTCAAGATCCCTATGCCATCACCCCGCAAAACGGCACATTGCAGGCGGATTTTTCTCTCGGCGAGTCTGTCGACCAGAAGGGATACACCCACTACTGCTACCAGTACCAGGCTCCCAGCGGCGTGGTCGAAGCGCCAACGCTGCGGCTTAATCGCGGCGACCAATTACAACTCAACTTGGCCGATGTGATCCAGGACAACGACGCCTCCAGGATGGAGATGCGTCATGCCGCCGCCGGCGCTGTCTGCGGAGATGGCGGAATTGCCACCGTGAGTTCGACCAACCTGCATTTTCATGGCATGCCTATTCCGCCCGTCTGCCATCAGGACGATGTGATCGACACCCTTCTTCAGCCCGGCGCGCCGGCATTCAACTTCAACATTCAAATCCCATCTGACACGCCCCCGGGACTTTACTGGTATCACCCGCATGTCCACGGCTTCACCGAATTTCAGGTCAATGGCGGAGCGGCCGGCGCTCTCATCGTCAACGGTATGGAGAAGTACAGGCCGGAAATAAAAGGCCTGAAAGAGCACGTCTTCATCGTGCGCCAGCAATATCTGGTTCCGTGGATTCCCGGCCCTTATCAATTAAGCCTTAACTACCAGGTTTCGCTGTTTCCGAATGGCAACTCTCCGTTCATCAACATGAAGCCCGGTGAGCGCCAGTTCTGGCGGGTGGCGAACGCCACAATCCAGGACTTCCTGCCGATAGAAATTGATATTAACGGCAAGGCGGAGAAACTCGAACTCATTGCCCTCGATGGCTACCCGCTGGCAAAAACGCGTGAGGTCAAATCGATCACCATCCCTCCCGCTGGCCGCGCCGAGTTCATTGCTACGGGACCACCGGCTGGAGGTTTCGGCGAGTTCGTCGTTGGCCCCTACGACACGGGCCCAACCGGCAATCCCGATTTGTCGGCGCTGCTGGCAGTGATCAACCCCGTCTCGGGCGCGGAAAATGCCCGACCTTCGCAGCCGCTTTCCAGCGATGACACATCGAGCCAGCCCGCCGTCAGACTGAAATGGTCAGATCTCGAGAATGTGCACGTCACGACCGTACGCAAGCTTTTCTTCTCCGAAGAGTTCGGCGGCACAAACGGGCCAATTCAGTTCTACATCACCGTCGACGGACAGCAGCAAAAGGTATTCGAACCCAACGAAAAACCGGTGATCAGAACCAAGGTCGGCGCAGTCGAAGACTGGACCATCGAAAACCGCGCGCTTGAGACCCACGCCTTCCACATACACCAGATTCACTTCAAACTCCTCGAGGTCGACGGTAAGCCTGCTCCTGATGGCGATATGCTCGACACGGTAACCATCCCCTATTGGAGCGGCAAGGGACCCTACCACAGCGTCAAAGTCCGAATGGATTTCCGCGACCCTACCATCGCAGGAACATTTCTTTTTCACTGTCACATTCTTCTTCATGAAGACCTGGGCATGATGCACAAGATTGAGGTAGACCCCTAACCTCTCCAAGGAGAGCTATAAGAAAATGACCATCCACATCGGCAATAAACCCCTGCTTACCGCAGCCGCTGTCATGCTGTTTGCCGCGGGTTGCATGGTTGGCGCGCACCTCCGCGCGCCACAAGTCGTCCGCGCCGCCTCGCCGAACGATGGCGTCGTCCCGAAATCGTACGGACATCTCGTCTCCGCCATCGCCGACCGCATCGGCACCGGCTTAGTCTTCGAAGACCAAAGCGGAGTCATCCGCTTTGTGAGCATCACGGGCATGAAAGAAGGCCAACTGAATCGCTATGACCAGACGCCAACCAAGGGAGGCATTCCTAAGTCCTACGGCCACCTGGTGGCAGCGGTGGTAAATGGGAAAGGCACAGGCTTGATCTTTGAGGATTCTGACGGAGTAATTCGCTTTGTGACGATCACGGGTGAGACGGAAGGCGAGCTAAGGCGCGAATAGGCCCCTCCTCGGCGACATGAAGAGCGTGCGATGGCTGTGCGATCGAATAACACATGCGCGTAATCGCGACATCTCCCCAGGCACGAGCTAGAATGTCGCATGCCCATCGAAATCGGACACGTGGAAGCGCTCTTCCGCTATCCCGTAAAGTCCATGCGCTGCGAGCGACTTGACGTCGCGGACCTGGGCTGGCACGGCATCGAGGGTGACCGTCGTCTCGCATTCCGGCGTCTCGATTACCATGCCGATGATCGCACTGGCTTCCCCTGGCTCACGGCAAGCAAGCTTCCCGACCTGATCCTGTTCGCTCCGCTTCGCCGTGAAGACGCTGTTCCCGCAGACCTTCCGGACCACATTCGCGTGCCCGATGGCAACGGCAATAGCAAAGAAATGGCTGTCTTTGGCGAAGACTTGGCCGCCGAGGTTGGCAGCCGCTACGGCTCTCCCGTGCAGATGATGAAGATGAACCATGGCATCTTCGATGACGCATGCATCTCCGTGATCGCCTCCGATACCGTACGCGAAATCGCCCGTCTCGCCAGCCTCAGCCCGGACGTGCGACGCTTTCGCCCCAATATTGTCGTTCGTTTACTGCGGCCCGTTCCCTTCCATGAGGACGAATGGTTGGGCGGCGCGCTCTCATTCGGCGAGGCCGACGACGCGCCCGCCATCGCCGCCACCATGCGCGACGTTCGCTGCGCGATGGTGAACCTTGATCCCGACACAGCAAGCCCTTCGCCAGAAGTGCTGAAAGCAATCGTTCGTGCGAACCAGAACAGTGCCGGAATCTACGGCGCGGTCACTCGCATCGGTCGACTAGCGGTCGGGCAGCCCATCGTCCTCCGCCCCGCAAGCAAAGGCAGCTTCGCATAGTCTGTTGACAGCCGATTACACTCCTCAACCTTTGGCATGCCAATGCACTCCCCGGAAGATTCCGGCACAGCGGCATTCTGGCAGGGCCTCACGGAAGCCCTAATCAGGGGTTCCATCTCAACCTGGCTGCACATTCTCTCTGCGATTCCATCTCTTCCGGCATGACCAAGGATGCAGTCTCAAAGTTGGCCCGCGACTACGCTCTTCGGCTCGCCGATAAAGAACGGGAGACCAACAACTAGGTCTTCGAGGAACATGGTTCCCGGTGCGAGGTCTTTCTTGACAATGCAGGAACGGTGGTAAAGGAGAAGAAAACCATTGTCACCGACTAAGCTCGCTTAAACCCGGCAAGGGACGCGACGTTCACAGTTCCTCGTCGGCTGACCAAAGCAACAACTGCGCTTTGTGATCCGAGTCACAATCCGATGTTTGGCTGTATAATGCTTCCGCGTAAGAGGCCTTGTATGTTCTCATCGGTTCTCATCCTGCTGTCTGCGCTCTACGTTGTCCTCGGATTCGTTATCTTCCGAAGATTGCGCAAGCCGACGTGCAGGGTCTGCCTCCTACGGCAATCTTGTCCGAATCGAGAGTTGGAGTATTCCGAACCCGCACGGACCCAATGCTGGCGCTGTGGCCAGACCATGGAATGCGCCCCCACCCGGCCAGACCGAATACCTTAGCAGGCTGCGGAAAAACTCACCGATGCTTGCGCTACCGTGGAAGAGCGGCCCTTCAGAGCCAGCCCTGAGCCTGCCGAAGGGGCCGCGTAATCTGCGTCGAATTAGTAGGGGCTTTAGCCCCAGTGGTCGTTCTTCGGACCGCTGAGAACAAAAAAAGAACAGCCCGCAGACTTTTTCAGCCTGCGGGCTGTCCGGTGGACTGGTTGGGATTGACTGAGGTGGTCACTCTCGTGGCCCCCCGCTCGCTCCGGTGCCGCACAACATGTGTGCGGCGGATCAGCCCATATTCACGGATTGTTTGCGAGAGATGTTCCCGATTCCCCCCGACCTAGGGTTCCTCGAGAACTCCGCTTAGAGCAACCGCCCTAAGTCTCAGCCACCTCACCTGGTCTGGAATTGCTACAACCGCCACTTTCTGAACTTGTCATCCGACCACCTCCTTTCCGGTGTAAGCCCACAGTAGCCCAATTCGATTTTCCGGTCAACGTGCCGTTAGGCACGGCTCACGAAAGACAACATTGCAAGCAGCCAACGCCCAATAATGCCAATAATTTGGCGTCGCGCAGGTACACTTGTCTCCTACGAATATGCAAGCCAGCAAACCGGCCGTCAGCGTGGTGAGCACCGTCCTGAACGAGCGTGAAGATATCGATGCCCTGCTTTCGAGTCTTACGGCGCAGACGCTCGCTGTTGCTGAGATCATCATCGTAGATGGCGGTTCGACCGATGGCACGTGGGAATATCTGGAAGCGGCCCGCGTAAAGTATCCAAATCTGATCCCGATCCGCGATGAAACCTGCAGTCTGAAATACACTCCCGGCCCAATTGCCCGTGGACGCAATGTCGGGACCACCGCCGCCACATCCGAAGTGGTCGCCTGCGCCGACGCCGGCTGCACGTACCATCCTGGCTGGCTGGCACATCTGACCAAGCCGATCGTCGATCCGGACTCCGCTCCGGCCGCGGAATATGCGGTTGGAGGATCGTACACGGACCCGGCGAATGCTACCGTCTGGGACATCGCCTCCGCCCCGTTTTTCGGCGTCAAGCTGAACCCCGAAGCCCCGACTAAATCCTGTACGGCGCGCTCGATGGCATTCCGCAAAGAACTCTGGCAACTCGTGAGCGGATTCTCGGAAGCCGTCTGGGGTGACGACAGCGAATTCGACGCCAAGGTTCGCAAGTTGGTAGCGCCCGCATTTCCGGAAGGCGCAAAGGCGATGTACCAGCCGCGCCATAGTTTCAAATCGGCCATACGGCAGATGGTCGCCTATTCGCTTGTCGATGGCGCTCAGGGAGGACGCTCGGCGCGCTTGTGGAGAAATATCGCCCGCTGTCTAGCTGAAATTCTGGCCGTGCTGGCGCTGGCTTATTTCGTGATCCCTCTGTTGTGCGTGATCGTCCTCGAACTTTATTTCGCGTTCCGGCTGGATTGGACTGACTTTCGCACATTCGCGTTGCGCAAAGCACCGCTGCAACGGCTCGCCGCGCGGCTGGCGTATTCGTTGCTGGTCCCGTGGATCGTGGCATGGTATCAATCCCTGGGAAGTCTGACAAAGAAAAGCCTTCCGAATCGACAGAATCGCGCAGCAGAATCGCGCAGCGGAATTGCGCAACATAGATAGTGGATAACTGACTTCGATCTCTATGGACCGTGTCCCCCTAGCGTCGCCCGGCAAGCCGAGTTCCCTGTTCCAACCGGGCGTGATGGAGATTCTGGTTTGCAGCATCACAGGACTCGTGTATGTCGCGACTCTGTCGTTTGGATTCGTATATGACGACGTTCCACAGATCCTGAAGAATCCGGCGATCCACAGCTGGCACTTTGTGCCGCAGTACTTCACTTCGCATGTGTGGGCTGCGATTTATCCGACGACCAGCGGAAATTACTACCGTCCCCTTTTTCTTTTGTGGCTGCGCTTGAACTTCGCAATTTTCGGGACGAAGGCGGCCGGATGGCACTTGACCAGCATCGCCTGCCACGTCTTGGCTACATGGCTGGTGTTCGGAATTGCTCGAACACTGTCCGGAGATCGGCTGACAGCATTTCTTACCGCCCTGATTTTCGGCGTGCATCCTGCGCACATCGAGAATGTTGCGTGGATCTCCGGCGTTACCGATCCTCTCGTTGCCTGCTTTCTGCTGGGAAGCCTTTCGGCCTTTCTCAGTTCTTGCGGGTTGCCTCAGGCCCCCGTCGAAGGCGCCCGCAAGAGATCGCTTTCGGCATTATCGCTCTCATTATTCGCGCTCGCACTGCTCTCAAAAGAAACCGCAGTTGTGCTGCCCGCGCTGATCTTTATTTATGTATTTATTCTTGGGCAGGATGAAGAAAGCGGCGCTGGTGTTGGCAAGCGATTCGCCGCAGCAATGCGCGCATGCGTTCCTTATTTACTGTTGGTTCTGATCTACGCCGCTATTCGCTTTCGAGCCTTGGGCGGATGGTCGCATCCCACCATCCCGATCAATTGGACAGCGGTCTTCGCCACATGGCCCGACCTCCTGTGGTTCTATGCGCGTCACCTGTTTCTTCCGCTGCAATTGAGTGAATTCTACCCGCTCGCGTATGTCACCCATCTCAGCGCCGCCAGCGTCTTGCTGCCGCTCGCAATGTTCGCAACGGTCGCCGTTGTAGTCTTCTTCCTGATTCGCTTCCTCCCAAATGCGATGCCGGGCTCTCCTGCAGAGATCGACGTCCGCTCGCCAAGAAACATCGCCTGGTTTGCAGTTGCGCTCATCGTCATTCCGTTGTTGCCCGTTCTCGACCTTCGATCGCTCACGGTGGGCGATATCGTTCACGACCGCTATCTTTATCTGCCCTCAGCCGGGTTCGCACTGCTGGTTGCAATTTTCATTCGGGAATTGGCGCGCGGTCTTCGTGAAGACCAACGCACAATTCTGCCCGTCGCCTTCAGCAGCGCCATAATCGTTGCCTTTGCGGTGCTCACCATTTCGCAACAAATGCAATGGGCCAGCGACATCTTGCTCTACAGCCGCGGCGTCGAATCCGCTCCTGCGAATATGACGGTCCGCGAAAATCTGGCGAATGCGCTCCTCGAAGCGAACCAGCCTGCGCGAGCCATCCCGCTCTATCTCGACGTCTTCAACCACGACCCCGCGTTCTGGGCTTCAAACTACAATTTGGGATTTGCCTACTACAAAATCGCTAACTACCAGGACGCGGAAACCTTCCTACGGCGCGCCATTGGGATTAATCCTGGCGATCCCGATCAATATATCTACATCGCGCTTGTGCAACTGCACCTGAACAAGCTGTCTGCCGCGGAAGAAAACGCTCGCCGAGCCATCGCTCGCAATCCCCACGCTCCCGGTTACCATTTCGGGCTCGGGCTGATCTACGAAGCTGAAGGAGATAACGACCGCGCGGCGGCAGAGCTCAAAGCCGAACTCGACGAACATCCTGACAATGCGCCGGCAGCCGCAGAAGTACGAAGATTGCGAGGAAACTCGTCCGCCCAGTGACTTTCGGTCGCGCCCCACTCGCAGTACATGCCCCGCAGATACCTACCTACGTGACTGCCTCGTCCCTAGAATCAATGTTTAGTGATTAGTGACTAGTCGTTGTGGCTTGAACAACTCTCGCCCGCAAACTACTCATCACTAACCACTGATTTTCCAATGGTATGCACCCGATTGGGGCAGGCCGATGTGAGCGAGTACGCGGTTTGCGAACTCCTGAGCCATGGCATCGGCGCTGGACGGATGGTTATAGAAAGTCGGGATCAGCGGAAAGATCGTAGCGCCCGCATCGGCGGCGAGCGACATGTTGCGGATGTGGATCTTGTTGAGCGGCGTTTCGCGCACGCAGAGCACAAGCGGCCGGCGCTCTTTGAGGGTGACGTCTGCGGCACGCTCGATCAGGTGCGAAGCGGTGCCGTTGGCGATCCGGCCGAGCGTTCCGACGCTACAGGGGATGACGACCATCGCGTCGGATGGATACGACCCGCTGGCGACATTGGCCCCGATATCGGCGTTCGACTGTGCCTGAATTTTTGCTGAAGCCGAGCCGATGATTTGACGTACGAGCTCTGAACGGCCTTCGATGGCGAGTTCTTCGGCCAGGACGCGCAGGCCGCTGTCGGAAGCGATGAAGTTGACCGTTTTCACACGCGCGTCGCGTTCGACGGTAAGTAGAAATTGCTTCAGAAACAAAGATCCGCTGGCGCCGGTGGTGGCAATAGTCAGATTTTCCGGCGGCAAAATGGGCAAGGCATCGCTCCCCGAGGTAAAGGCGTCAAATGGCCTCGAAGTTTCGAGGATAGGGACACGTTGTGGGCAAGTCAAGGCGGGCGAGGCCCACGAGCTGGCCACACGCGCCGAAAGACGCGGGCCACGTTTTACGGCCCCGGAATGACGCTCGGCGAGCGGCAGGATGAGACGCAGCAATGTGTGTCTCGACGAAATGAGTTCTTAATGGCGACTACCGGGATCCTACGATCGAGGCGCAGCGCGGCTCAACTCCATGCCATTGCCGGCGTGGAGCGCGAGATTCGCGCCACCGATCCTTCGGCCGGACGCAAGTATCTGCGCGACTTTCACGACGCATACCGTTCCTATCAGAGTGTCCTTACCAGTGCCCAGGTACGCGATGCAGTTGCCCGTGCTGGAATCGTGCTCGTCGGCGACTACCATGCGCTGCCGAATTCGCAACGGTACATGGCTTCCCTGCTGCGCGATCCCGAACTCTATCACCGGCCCGTGGTGGTGGGAGTGGAAACGATCTTTTCCCGAGATCAGCACATCCTCGACGAGTGGTGGCGCAGAGAAATTGGCGAAGACGAATTGCGCCAGCGGATACGTTTCGATCTCGACTGGGGATATGACTGGGGTCCTTTTTACGAAGTGCTTTCCGCCGCGCGCGAACAGGGCTTTCCGATCTACGGCCTCGACTGCATGCCGCGCGAGGATATGCGGAAGATTGCGGCCCGTGACCGGCACGCGGCCGACAAGATTGTGGAAATCAGCCGCCGCCATCCAGAGGCGCTCGTCCTGGCTCTGTTCGGCGAATCGCATCTTGCGCCCCAGCATTTGCCCGCGCTGGTTGCAAAACGGTTGGTGGAAATCAATTCGTCCTGTACCGGCGGATCCAATAGAAAATTGCTGACCGTTTTGCAGAACGTCGACGCACTCTATTGGCACGCCGCCGGAGAAGCGAGCGAGCGCATCGAAGCCGTCTCCATCAGTCCGGACGTGTTTTGTGTCTTCAATGCGACGCCGCTGGAGAAGTACGAGAACTACCGGCTATGCCTTGATCGCTGGGGACGGGATGATAAAAGCGCTCCCGACCTCGGCCCGACTTTTTACAACCTGATCGGGGGGCTCGTCCGCTTTCTCGGCATCAATCAGTACTCTCTGCACAATTCGACGCAGCCACGATTGCTGGTCGATGTGATGCCTGAGGTCTATTCGCGCGGATCTAATGCGCTGTTGCGCCGCCTGCTCTCGCGCAAGGGATTCACTTCCGATGCCAGAACATCGTTGCTGGACCGGGTCCGCGAACGTGGCAGCCTCTATCTCGCACCGCTGAATACAATTTATGTGAGCGAGTTCCGGATGACTTCGGCGGCGGAAGATGCTACGCGCTTTCTTCATCAGGCTTGTCGCGGATTGCCCTGCTTGAGCGGGACGGGTCGCGGCCTGCTGAATCGAAGCCTGGCAAAACGCGCTCATCACAAGAAGCAGCCTTCGGTGCTTTCGCTGGAAGATGCGTTTTACCTGGCTGTATTTGAACACGCACTTGCATTTTTTGGATCGCGCGTACTGCATCCCGCACGTCCCGCTTTTCACGATACCGATCTGGCGGAAATGTACGATTTGACCCGGGAAGATCTGGAGCAACAAACCGCGCTCCGATTCCCGGATGCTGTCGAAGCGCTGGACCTTCTGACCCGGCTTAGAGATTTCAATCATCGCGACGAAGGACGCGAGGATGGGCCGGGCAGTGATGTTGAACACTTCGGCGATGTCGATTGCCTGTCCTGGGCGGTTACGTTTACAGGCCACAAGTATGAATATGTGACCGAGCAGCTTGGATACCTCGCAGGCAACGATCTCTACGATGCCTACGTTCGGGGACGGCTCACTCCCGCAGCAGTGCGAAAACTCTTTCTCGCGCACATCGACGAACCCGGCGCCGCGCGAGGCGCATATTTCCAGCTGATCACACGCGTAAGATAAGAAAAGCACAAAGTTTCAAGGTTTCAGAGTTTCAAGGTTTCAAGGTGCCCATTCCCGTCGCGACGAAGAGTCAAACTCTGACCTTTGAAACTTTGAAACACTGAAACTTTAAAACCTCGCCTACGTGCGGTATCCTCACCTGTTCCCATGCCCGAAGATTTCCCACTACAGTCGCAAACGCCCGATTCGCTGATGCTGTTCGGATTCTGGTATCGCGCGTTGCCGGGCGACAAGGTCAAGCGCGGAGAACTACTGCCTGCGATGCTTCTGGAACAGCCGCTCGTCATTGGCCGCGATCAGCAAGGCCGGGCCTTCGCGCTGCGCGACGCCTGCCCGCACCGTGGCATGCCGCTTTCCTGCGGACGATTGGAAGCCGACCAGGTCGAATGCCCCTACCATGGCTGGCGATTCGACGTGCACTCCGGACAATGTACCGTGATTCCATCGCTGGTTGCCGACCAGAAACTCAAGATCGACCGCATCCACGCTGGAAGTTATCCGTGCGAGGAGCGCGACGGCTTCATCTGGGTTTTCATTCCCGAACCCTCACCCGCCGGCGCCGGATTCACCAAGCCCGCGCCCGCGCCAACTCCCGCGCCTGAGGTTCCAAAATTCAGCGAGCACTACAAGCTCGCCTACCTCACGGCCGAGCTTCCCTGCTCCGTCGACCACGGCATCATCGGGCTGATGGATCCCGCGCACGGCCCGTTTGTTCATCAGGCTTGGTGGTGGCGCACGCAGAAGTCGATCCACGAAAAGCAGAAAAACTTCGAACCCATCCCCTACGGATTTCGCATGAGCGCGCACACGCCCAGTTCCAACAGCGCGCCCTACAAGCTTCTGCGCCTCTACGCTGGCGCTGATTCCATCAACACCACCATTGACTTTGTTCTGCCCAACTTGCGCTCGGAAGTGATTCGCGCTGGCAAGTACTGGTTTTCGAGCATCACCACCGTCACGCCCATCACGCGCAATGAGTGCCGCATAGATGTGGTTGCCGCCTGGAATCTTTTCCGCTGGATTCCCTTAGCACCCCAGCTGCTGAAATTCGTCTTTGCAAAATTCGTCGAGCAGGATCGACACACGATGGAGCTGCAGTCCGAAGGCCTGAAGCACAACCCGCACCTCATGTTGATCGACGATGCCGATCGTCCCGCAAAATGGTATTTCGGATTGAAGAGTGCGTACCTGGATATGAAGAAGAATGGCTGCGAATTCCGTCATCCGATGAGCGGGCCCGTGACGCTAAGGTGGCGGTCCTGAAGATCTTTCGGGAGTTGAGAGAGGAAAGACCAATGGTCGGAGATTAACCGATGCCCCCCCGAATGACATTCGAACGGCTTTTAGAGAATTCGGTTTGGTTGCGAGTGAGTTTTGCAGCGTCGTCGATTCCACGCCAGCTCTAGACAGGGTTGTGCTACTCTCGCGGCTTTACGAAATCCTCCCTCGGTTGGTTCACCAAGGCGTCGCGCTGCCATCCATCTCAGTGAACGAAACCAATGCTGCTAGAGAAATCAGGCAGACTCGACTCAATAAAGCGGAATGGGGAGGACTGTACGAGTTGTTAAAGGCGAAATTGGGAGAATGGGATTTGTATTGGGAGGTGTTTGATCCGACTAAGGATTCAGAAGCAATTCGGGGATCCTTGGCCGATGACATCGCGGATGTGTATCGCGACATCAAAGAAGGGCTTGGCTGTCAAGATCTCGACTTGGCTCTACAGGGTGATGCGATATGGGAGTGGCGTGTTGGGTTTTACTCCCACTGGGGCAAACACGCGATAGACGCGCTCCGCACAATCCATTTTCTCTTAGAAAATGTCCTGAGCTAGGAGCTACGAGTTATTCTCCCGCTAGCCAGTCCAGCGCCTCTTCCCGCGTCTTGAAGGTCACGATTTCGCGCTGGGAAAAAGTATGGAAGTTCTCCATGAAGGCGTGCGGGATGCGGTCGGCGCCAACCCATGCCGCCTTCTTAACAAACGGCCGGTCAAGGGCCAGCACTTCCTTGATTTTCATCGCCACCTCGTGGTTAACTTCCGCGCCCTCATAGTTGGCCAGAATGAGAACGGAGTTCGGGCTTTCCTTTCCCACGATGATCCGCACATAGGCGAGCAGAAGTTGCATCTGGCTGGCCGTGGCGTGTGAAAAATCGAGCACCAGAACTCGCTTCCCCTTGTGCTCGATGAAATGGATGCGATCGTCCATAGATCAAAAGCTGGAACCGCGGAGGACACAGAGTAACACAGGAGAGGCTCAGGTCAGCAGCGACTCCACAATGGCGTAAACATCGGCGAGCGCCGAGTCGAGTGCCGCAGCGTCCTTTCCGCCAGCTTCGGCGAGATCCGGGCGTCCGCCACCCTTGCCGCCCACTTTTTCCGCAACCTTGCCAACGATTTTGCCGGCTTGCACGCGGCTCGTGAGATCCTTCGTGACGCCCGCGATCAGCGAAACGTTGCCGTCCGATGCCGATCCCACCACTACGACTCCTGAGCCAAGCTTGTCGCGCAACTGATCGACCAGAGTCCGCATCTGCGGACGCTCGAGATTGTCCGCACGGTGCGCCAGAACCTTCACCCCGCGGACTTCTTTGATTTTGTCGCCCAGATTGGCCGCTCCCGACGATGCCGACTTCATCCGCACCTGATCGAGTTCGCGCGTCAGGCGCTTGATCTCGGCATCTTTCTTCTCAAATTCGGCTCTCAGGGCCTCTGCCGGCGACAGTGGCTCCTCGGAACCCGAGGGTGCCCCATCCTTGCGCGTTCTTTGCGCAAGGGTGGGTCCCGCGAACGCGGACACCACTTCTTCCAGTTCGTGATCTTTACGGAAGTGGCGCAGCGAACCTTCCCCGGTGACGGCCTCAATCCGCCGCACGCCCGACGACACACTGCCTTCTTTCAGGATTTTGATCAAACCAATTTCGCCGGTCGCGAGCGTGTGCGTGCCGCCGCAGAGTTCGGTTGAGAAGTCTCCGATCTTGATCACGCGCACCTTGTCGCCGTATTTTTCGCCGAATAGCGCCATCGCGTGATACTCGTTGATGGCCACATCAATCGGAACATTTTCGACGATTTCGACGCGCTCGTTGCGCAGGACTTCTTTGTTGATGAGGTCTTCGATGTCCTGCAATTCTTCTTCAGCGACTCCCGTGAAGTGGGAGAAATCAAAACGCAGATGATTGGGAGCTACCAATGATCCGGCTTGCTTCACATGCTTGCCCAGAACCTCACGCAGTCCGGCCTGCAGCAGATGCGTCGCCGTGTGATTGCGCATGGTAGCTTCGCGGATCGCGGTGTCAACGACGGCATCCACTTTTTGGCCGACGCGAATTGCCTGCTTGGCGACGACCTGGTGCGCGCGGACTCCCTGGATCGGGTAGTAGCAGCCGATCACCTCGGCAACCACGGTGTTGTGATCGTCAGAGTAGAGCCATCCGCGATCGCCCACCTGGCCGCCGGATTCGGCGTAGAAGGGGGTGTGGTCGAGGATGATCTCGCCCTGGTCTCCGGGCCTGAGTTCCTGCGCGCCTTGGCCAGCCTTGATGATGGCCAACACTTCGCAGTTATCGGAGCGCGTCTGGCAGTAGCCCTCGAAGGCTGACTTGGGCAGTTGCTGGTAGGCGGGATTGGCGGTTTGCTTGACTGCGCCTTTCCAGGATGCGCGAGCCAGCGAGCGTTGTTCCGCCATGGCCCGGTCGAATCCGGCTTGGTCAAAGTTGATTCTTTGATCGCGTGCCGCATCCTGCATGAAGTCGAGCGGCATCCCGAAGGTGTCGTAGAGCTTGAATGCTTCCTCACCGGCAAGTGTTCCCCCAGCCGACTTCAAAATCACTTCAAGCTTTTCGAGGCCAACGTTCAGAGTGTTGGCAAAACGAGTCTCCTCGGTTTGCACGGCCTTCGACACGCGATCGGCCGACTCGTTCAATTCAGGATACGCATCCAGCATCAGATCGCGCACGGCAAAGACCATCTCATGCAGAAATGGCTTCGTCTGGCCAAGCAGTCGTCCATGCGTAATTGCCCGCCGCATGATCTTGCGTAGGACGTAGCCGCGACCTTCGTTTGAGGGAATGACGCCGTCGGAGATGAGGAAAGTTGCTGCGCGCGAGTGGTCGGCGATTACTCGCAGGGAGGCTGCGCCGTGGGTACCACCTGTTTGGGCCGAGCTTCGCTCGCCTGGACGGGCAGGAATGCCCGTCCCCACACGGTCTGTTTCCACCGGGCTTCTCTCCACACCATCTTGTGTGGGGCGGGCATTCTTGCCCGCCTGGCCCGTCAGTTCTGCTGCTCGCTTGATCAGCGGAGTGAATAGGTCTGTTTCGTAGTTCGAAATCACGCCCTGCAGAACCGACGCCAACCGCTCCAGTCCTGCACCCGTGTCAATCGACGGCTTTGGCAACGGCGTCAGTTTGCCCGATGCGTCGCGGTCGAACTGCATGAAGACCAGATTCCAAAGCTCGACGTAACGCCCACAGTCGCAGCCAAACTTGCAATCCGTGTGTCCCTGGTCCGAAGCGGCTACACCCATGTCGTAGTGAATCTCGCTGCACGGGCCGCAAGGGCCGGTGTCGCCCATCTGCCAGAAATTATCTTTCGAGCCGAATTCAAAGATGCACTCTTTCGGCACGCCCTGTCCAAGCCACAGGTCGTAGGCTTCGGAATCGCGCTCCACTCCGTTTTCACCTTTGAAGATCGTGACGTACAGCTTGTCCTTCGCAATCCCAAACCACTCCGGTGACGTGATCAGTTCCCACGCGTAGGCGACGGCGTCTTTCTTGAAGTAATCGCCAAAGCTAAAGTTCCCCAGCATCTCGAAAAACGTGTGATGGCGGTTGGTGAAGCCTACGTTTTCGAGATCGTTGTGCTTGCCGCCTGCGCGCACGCATTTCTGCGAAGTCGTGGCTCGCGAGTAGTCGCGCTTCTCCAGTCCAAGAAAGACGTCCTTGAACTGGTTCATGCCGGCGTTGGTGAAAAGCAGTGTGGGATCATTCGCGGGAACGAGCGACGACGAGTGCACCTCGCGGTGCCCCTTCTGAATGAAGAAGTCGAGAAACTTGCGGCGGATTTGGGAGCCTGTCAGCATGGAAACTTAAATTCTAAATGATTCGGGCTTCGGATTCGGCAGTCAGGGTCTCTTCAGGAAAAGCGAAGGCGAGCAACGCAGAGGGCGCTGGGGAACACAGCATGAACCTTTGCCATCCCGAGCGGTGATCGCTCGGGATGGCAGGAAGGCTTTGAGCTTAAGCGAAGGACTGAACCGCGGGGGCGGTACTGTCTTATTTTTCGCTACTTACTTTGCTACTTCTTCCGTCTTCTGCGCGCCCTTCTTGATCCCGTGGCCGGTGGCTTTGACACCTTTCTTCACACCCTTGCCCGTATCCTTGGCAGCGGTCTTGGTCGCATCACCGGTTTTATCAGCAGCTTTTTCAGTAGCGTGGCCGGTTTTCACGGCTGCCTTCTTGGTAGCGTGCCCGGTCTTCTTGGCCGCTGTCTTGGTCGCGTGGCCCGTGTCTTTCGCGGCGGTGTCAGTTGCTTTCGCGGTGTCTTTGGCGCCCGTCTTCACATCGGTCCCGGCCTGGCCATAAGCGAATACAGCCAGACTCATCAGCGCACACATCAACATGATCGAAAACTTCTTCATTCTCTCCTCCAGAAACAACTAAAGATTTTTGATTGTCGAAAATACCCTTTAGGGTATCAAGCGTATTCGCAACCTGGGAGTGTCTCAATTGAGCACTACCACCGCCTACAAACCCCGTCCTCGGGAAAAGTTGCGGGGCTTACACTCAAATTTGTGTCAGCCCAAGATCTCCGGGACCTCCTCCTCCAGTTCACTTAACATTTCCTCATCCACGTCCCATTTCTTCAGAATCGTAAAGATCGTTTTTGATCCGAATCCGGCGCGCATGAGGTTCCGGAAAATACGCGCAGCCTGTTTTTGATCAACCGGCTTCTGCAACCGTTTGCGTTTCAGATAGGCTCGCGCGAGGTCCTCCTCTTTTACTCCGTCGTACACCGACGCGACGGCTTTTTCGATGACCTCGCCATGCACTCCCTTGGCTTTCAGGTCGGTAACGACGCGCAGGCGGCCGAACTTCTCGGTTTCACGGCGGTAGGAGGAATAGGCGGCGGCGTAGCGCGCGTCGTTCAGATAGCCCTGATTCTTCAGGCGAACAATGATGAGTTCGACCAGCGTCTTGCCGAACTCAGTGTCGGCTTCAACCCGGTTGCGGAGGAGGCGCTTCAATCCCGCGACCGAGCGACTGCGACGCGCGAGCGCACCGACGGCGTATTCGTACAGCTCCGCTTCGGTGAAGAGCTTCCTGGGACGCGCAAACGCCATGGCTACACGATAACGCCGACAGAGACGATTGTCAGGGGGACGTCACGGGAAAAAGAAACCAGCCACCGAATGTCATTTCGGTGGCTGGTTCCAGGCAACTCATCTTCCCGGGAGCGGTTGCGGGGGCGGCACGGGAGTCACCGCAGGCAATGCGCCGGCGGCCGATGCTGGAGTTGCCGCGGGCATGGGTGGCGCAACCAGCGCCGCTTTCGCCGACGGAGGCAGCTTGTCGGCATTGGCGATCAGCAGCGCCATCTGCCACATCTGCGTCTCGTTCAGCGATTTGCTGAAGCCCGGCATGCCGGTCAGACGAAATCCGTTGAATATCTTCCAATAGCTTTCGCCCGGCTCGTCGTCGGTCACGCCCTTGCCCTGAAACAGCTGCGGCGGCCGCGGATACATCCCAGTCGCAATGGCCGTTTTCGGCGCCAGCGGCAATCCGTGGCAAACCGCGCAGTGCTCTTTGTAGAGTTCGGCACCCGCCAGGTAATTGGCCTCGGTCGGCTGGATCGGGACATTCTTCGGCATGTCCTTATCAATGCGCAGATGCTGTGCTTTCCGCGCCAACATGGCTTCAAACGGCAAGTCCGAATCCGTCGTTGCCACCGGAGCGCTGCCGCTCGCGATGTAAAAATAGATACCCAATGGAACCAGAATGATCCCGAGAACCAAGCCCGCAATGAATTTCAAGAGTCAGTCCCGCCTTTCTTGAGGTTAGATAACTTTAGCATCCCGACCCTCCATTGATCTTTTGTCAGCATCTAACGGAGGAAACGCTTGCACTCCGAACTGAACCCGGAGCGGGTGTTTTACAAATTCTTGACAGCACACCGGCCCGGAAGACGTATGCTTTCTTTTAATCTTCGGGGGATGGCCGCGTGCTAAAGTTCAAGGACCCAATTCTAAATTATGCAAATCGTCAGCACAGCCAGCGCATTTCCAAAACACTACTACTCCCAGGAGATGCTGCTGGAAGCCCTTCAGCAATTCTGGGGAGACCGCATCGATAACCCGAATGTTTTGCGCCGCTTGCATCGTCACGTCGGCGTCGACGGCCGCTACCTCTCCATCCCCAAAGAAGAATATCTGACGATGAAGACCTGGGGAGAGGCGAACAAGCACTGGATCCGGACAGCCACGGAATTAGGCGAAAAGGCCGTCGCCGCCGCGCTTGCACAGGCTGGCTTAGATGGTAAGAACCTGGGTGCGTTTTTCTTTACATCCGTAACTGGAATTTGCAGCCCTTCGATCGACGCGCTGTTGATCAACAAAATGGGATTGTGCCAGAACATCCGGCGCGTGCCGATTTTTGGCCTGGGATGCGTCGCAGGCGCTGCTGCCATTTCGCGCGCCGCCGATTACGTGAAGGCCTATCCCAATCAGGCCGCCATCGTGCTCTCGGTCGAACTCTGTTCGCTCACGATTCAGCGCGAAGATATTTCGATGGCCAATCTTATCTCGTCCGGCCTGTTTGGCGACGGTGCCGCCGCGGTCATCGTCGCCGGCGCCGATTGCGGACTTCCGGCCACCGCCGGTCCGAAGATCCTCGCCACCCGCTCCGTTTTTTATCCCAATACCGAGGAGATGATGGGTTGGGATATTTCCGAAAAGGGCTTTCGCATCGTTCTCTCGCGAGAAGTGCCGAATCTGGTGCGGAAGAATCTCGCGCACAACGTCGACGAATTCCTAGCCACTCGCGGTCTGACGCGTGCTGATATCGGGAGTTGGGCTTTACACACGGGCGGACCGAAAATCCTGGAAGCCACCGCCGAAGCGCTCGAACTGAAGGATGGCCAACTCGACGTTTCCTGGGATTGTCTGCGGCGCACTGGGAACCTGTCATCAGCTTCGGTACTGGTTGTACTCGACGAGGTCATGAAAAATCGCCGCCCCACGCCGGGCACACTCGGCATTCTGGCCGCCATGGGCCCTGGTTTCTGTTCGGAATTCGTTTTGCTGGAATGGTAGAGAATTTGGTTGGTGGTTGGTGGTTAGTGGTGAGTAGCCGGTGATTGAAGGTTAGTGGCCAGTAGCCAGTGATCAGCAATAAGCGGATGGCCCTGATTAAACGGTCCTGGTCAAGGCTTGCACCACCGTGGAAGAGCGGCCCTTCAGAGCCTGCCCTGAGCCTGCCGAAGGGGCCGCGTTAGCCATCTTCAATCGCCAGGGCTTTAGCCCCGGTGGCATCAGATCCACAATGCGATTCATGACGATAGATTTGCAAAATCCGGCCGATGTTTTCGTAGTGGGCGGAGGCCCCGCTGGCCTCGCAACCGCAATCGCCGCGCGCCGCCGGGGGCTGAGCGTTATCGTGGCCGATGGCGCAATTCCTCCGATCGATAAGCCCTGCGGTGAGGGCCTGATGCCTGATGGCCTCGACGCTCTGCGTGAGCTCGGGGTTGAGATTCCCCCCGCCGACGTCCATCCCTTGCGCGGCATTCGCTTCATCAGCAATGAGAAAAAAACCGAAGCCGTTTTTGCGCACGGCGTGGCCTATGGAATCCGCCGCACAGCCTTGCATCGAATTCTGATCGACCATGCAGATGCCTGCGGTGTCTCCATGCTCTGGCAAGCTGCCGTCACAGGAGTTCAGACCGGCGGCGTCATGGTTGGCGGCAACCTCGTGCCGGCGCGCTGGATCGTCGGAGCCGATGGTTCCAGTTCTCGCGTCCGCCACTGGGCTGGCCTCGATCTTCATCAGAAGAAAACGCTTCGCTTCGGATTCCGTCGCCACTATCGCATCGCACCCTGGACTGATTTCATGGAACTGCACTGGGGCCATAACTCTCAGATCTATGTCACTCCCGTGGGCCGCGAGGAAATCTGCGTGGCGTTGATTTGTTCGGGCCCGCAGACGCGCCTCGATGCCGCGCTCGCGGATTTCCCCGAGCTTGCCGCGCGTTTGCAAGACGCCAATCACGCTTCAGGCGAGCGTGGAGCAATCACCGTCAGTCGCAAACTGCGGAAGGTCTATCGCGGAAATATCGTGCTGGTGGGCGACGCGTCGGGTGGCGTCGACGCGATTACTGGCGAAGGCCTGTGCCTGGCCTTTCGACAATCCGGCCTGCTTGCGGATTGCCTCGCCGACGGAAATCTCGCGCACTACCAGACCGAGCATCGCCGCCTGATTCGGCGTCCCGCGCTGATGGCTCGCCTCCTGTTACTCATGGGCAGCCACGAACGCCTTCGCGAACGCGCCATGCAGGTTTTTGAATCGAACCCGAGCACGTTTGCCGGGCTGCTCGCGATGCACGTCGGCGACGGCTCCCCCCGCGATTACATCGCGAACGGAATTTCCATGGGATGGCAACTCCTCAGGGCCTGATGCGAACCAACCATTCGACATTCATGAAAAACACTCATTCTGCTCTGCTGCTGACTTTTGTAATCGCGCTGGCGCAATACGTTGCTGCGCAAGCACCATCGCATCCACTGCAGCTGCAACTGGATCCCGCCAAGACCGCCGCTGACATTCAATTGAGCGGCAACTTTCACACCGTCGAAGGCTCGTTTGCGCTCAAACACGGGACGATTAAGTACGATCCCGCAACCGGAAAGACCAGCGGAGAGATTGTGTTCGACGCCACCAGCGGCAAGACCGGCAGCGACGGCCGCGACAAAAAGATGCACAAAGACGTGATAGAGAGCGCACGCTTCCCCGAAATCGCATTTCGTCCCGATCACGCCGACGGTTCGCTCGCATCGGCTGGAGACTCCACGCTCCAGGTCCACGGCATATTTTCGATTCACGGCGCCGACCATGAAATTACGATCCCCGTTACTGTCCATCAGGAAGGTAACTCGTGGATAGCAAAAGCCGCCTTCCGGGTCCCTTATGTAGGGTGGGGAATGAAGAATCCGAGCGTCCTCTTTTTGCGGGTCGCAAGTTTTGTCGACATCCAATTTCACGCCGCCGGCAGCCTCCACTAACGCAGTAGTTACCTTCTTCCCATTACCTCGATCGCAGGAATTTCATAACACCGCCACGCGCGCTGCAACTTTTTTCACCTTCCCCATTTCCACAATAGACAAGTGCCTCAAGACAGGCCACAAGCCTCTTAACTTCATGGCGTCCTCCTTGCACTTTCAATCAGCGTTCCTCCCTCATACAAAGTTTCCGAGTTCCCGAAGTAACCATTTTGGAGGCACCAAGTGTTGAATCGCCGTTTTCTTCTTCTGATGATCGTGGCTCTTCTTTTCTCGACCCTGGCGTTTGCCGATTCCATCCCCGTCAATATGACGTTTCTTTATCCGGGCTCAAATTCTTCCGGAGGCGTCTACACCTATCCGTATTACTTTTCCGTTAACGGTGGACAGCCAACCGCGATGATGTGCGACTCGTTCAACAACCACATCGTCCCCGGCGAAAGCTGGAGTGCCAATGTCACTAACCTGCTCGCGGGCAAAGGCATGTTTGGCAGTGCCTTTCTGGATTACAAAGCGGCTGGCCTGATTTTCCTGGGAGTTTCCAGTGGCGCCATCAACGCGAACGTTGGCAATTGGGCTGTCTGGAATCTGTTCACGCCTGGCGTCACCACGGACCCGACGGTATTAGCTCTCGAAAAACAGTATCTCTATATGGCCAAGCACGGCGGTGACAGCGCCCTGAAAGGACTCGTGCTCTACACAGCCGTTGGTTCAAGCCCGGGCAGCGGCCCGCAGGAATTCATCGGCCGCCGCGTGGGCGCAAGCACACCCGAACCCGGCAGCTTGCTGCTGCTCTCGACCGGCCTGCTCGGTATCGCTGGAATGGTGCGCCGCAGACTCGTCCGCTCCTAACTCGTCTTTTCCTCGTTGCTCCTTTTGACGCCGCCACCAGTTTCCACTCGGTGGCGGCTTTTTTGAGTGGCGCGGTTTTCTTGTGTGGCGCGGACACTCTTGTCCGCGAAGGGTATCGTGCGTTACATAATTTTCAGTGCAGGCAGACGCTCAGTCGGGGCTCCCGTTTCCGGACCCAAGCAACTTACTCCTGATACTCCGGATCTCGCTTCCATCCCGAAAGCATCGAGAGGAAATTCGACCACCCGTGCAGCGCCACCATGATGAGATGGCCGGGAATAAACGACAAGAACCCGCACATCGCGGCGAAATGCCAGATGCGCGTCAGGTGAAATCCGCCGAACAGAAACGCCAGCCAGGGAAACTGCGCCGGTTTGTACAGAACGAGCCCGGTCAGCAGTGAGAGCACTCCGAAACCAATCGTCGACGTATAGGCCAGCTTCTGCAGGGGATTGTATTGCCCGGTTGCAGGAGGCTTGGGGCCAAACAAAAAGTAATGCCGAGCCATCGGCCACACACCGGGGATGTCCTTGGGCGTGAATAAAACCGTGCGGTAATGTCCGCTCAGAAGTTGATACGACAGATATAGAACTCCGCTGGCAGCAAAGATCCACATGAACGTAAAGTGCCACTGCAGCGCGCCACCCAGCCATCCGCCGAGTGTGAGCGATTTCGGAATGTCGATGAAATCGTTTTGCGGAATCTTTGGCCCGAAACTGGGAAAGGCGCGAAAGATACGCAGGCCGCTCGTCACCATCACGAACAAGGCAACCGCATTTACCCAGTGCGTAAGGCGAATCGCAACAGGATGCTCGTAGGCCGCGCGAACGAAGTCGGGCATTTCCCCGACGGCGGAATCAAGCACAGGCTTGGCTGAGTACTGATCGAGTACCTTGCAGTCCTCCGTGCCCTCCGTGCCCTTCGTGCCCGGCGTGGTTAAAACTTTCTCAGCATCCTCAATCGGGGTCTCATCCGTGCGAACCGCGGGCGGCGTAGAAAGTTGACTCCCGGGAGAACCGCGCTGGGCTGTCTGTGCGATCTCATCCTGCGTGATCTGTTCAGCAGGCACTGACTTCTCCGCCTCGATCTCGCCGGTGCTCTTTTGCGCTTTTTCCAGCTGCCGTTTTTCGGGCGCTGGAGGCATATTCTTTTCTTCCCCGTCCGCCATCACAGCCCTCCGAACCAGCTATAGCCTTGGTCCTCCCAATACCCGGTCTTGCCCGCTTTGAGAACGCTCGTCACACGCAGCGTGTCCAGGTATTTCGCCTGCTTGTAGCCCAGCTTGGTCGGCATCTGCAAACGCAGCGGAGCGCCATGCTTGCGGTCGAGGGGCTGCCCGTACATCTCATAGCAGAGCAGCGACTGCGGATGCAGCGCCGACGGCATATCAATCGACTCGTAATAATCGTCCGCGCATTCGACTTCCAGAAAGCGCGCGCTCGTGTTCGCTCCGACCAGTCTCAGAAAATCTGAAATTCGAGTTCCTCCGAATGCCCCGATCACGTCCCACCCCTCAACGCAAACATGTCGCGTGTTCTGGTTGATCTTCGGCAGGGCCTGAACCTGCGCCAAGGTGTATTCACCGGGATGCTGCACGTCGCCTTCAACCGTCAGCGTCCACTTGTCGAGGTCCACTTCCGGATCGAGCACGTCGTAACCGTTGTAGGGAAATTTCTCAAACGGTACCACCGCGGAATTCGAAAACGTCTGAGCCAAATGCTCATGTCGGAATAACTTCCCTGCGACCCAGTCGCTGAAACCGACCCCGTCGGTTATCAGCCGATCACTCACCTTGGGGAAGGCAAACACACCGAGCACCGCGACCGGTGCCAGCTTCAAAAGCTGCCGGCGGCTTTTTCGCTTAAGTTCACGCTTGTCCACTTGCTCAATCATTTGGATATCCCTGCCGGTTCCGGTCCACAGACGTTAGCACATATGGGATTCGTGTTTGCGCCACAAGTTACAAGGTGAAGTACGCGCGATGCGGACAGTCGGATTCACTGAGAGCAACGTGACGCGCGTTGCGTCTTGAACCGTGTCACCTGAGACACACCCGGCAGTCAGACACACATCTTTCCCCCGATAGGCGTCTTGTAACTCACTTGTTTTCATCATTCTGTAGCTGGTCGAGCAAGTGCTTTCCCAGTTGCATCGCGGCCGAATGCGGGCCGATGAAACCAAGCCGAGATTCGCGGAGGCATGTCATGGAAACAATGCTGCAAGGTCTGGTCATCATAGGCGGCCTCACTTTTTCTCTCGCCGCTTCCCTTCTCATTGAGGAACTCATCTTCGGACGCATCGTCCGTCTGGCGTTCGTCCGCCGTTCACCCACTTCGAATCTCGGCCCGAAACCCGGGCCCAAACAATGAAACAAACAACGAAATTTTGAAAGGAGCACCACCATGCTGTTCGTAAAGTATCTGCTGCTGGGAATCGGCATCGCAATGTTTGTGGTCGCCGCTGCAATTCTGAGTTATGACGCTTACCTATTCCTCGCCTACCGTCGCCGCCTTTTGTCGCCGGAGGCAATTGGGCCAGGACCAGGGCCCGAACCCGTTGTCCGCTGGCGCACTCCGGTCGCTCTCGTCATGCTCGCCTGGGCGCCCCTGCTGGTTTCGGCTGCGATTGTGATCGTCCCCGCCGGAATGGCCGGCGTCCGAGTCAGCCAGACACGGGGCACGATGGCTGGAACGCTTTATCCGGGCGTCCACTTTGTTGCACCCATGGTCGAGCACGTCGAACTCTTCAACACGCGCGACCAGCTTTTCACAACCGGCGTAACCGAGGATTCACCAACGAAAGACGCGCTCGCCAAAGGTGCCGTGAAAGGCGAACCACTCCACGTCCAAGCCAAAGAAGGACTCACCCTTGGCCTTTCGATCACAGTCCGCTATCAGGTTGATCCCAAGCGCCTCGACTACGTCGAAGCGAACCTGCCGCAACCGCTGGAAAAGGAGATCGTTCCTCCCGTTGTCGCGACATCATGGCGCGAACTCGTCCCCGCCTACACCGTTCGCGAGGTCTTCTCATCGAAGCGCGAGGAGGTTCGGCAGCGCGCGAGTGAAATGATCCGCAAGCGCCTTGCCGTCGACGGCATCGTAGTGAAAGAAGTTATGCTGCGCGACATCGAACTGCCGCAGGAATACGCCAAAGGCCTCGAATCACTCCTGCTGAAGGAGCAAGAGAACGATCGCATGGGTGTTGAAACCGAAATTCATCAAAAGCAGGTAAAGATTGCCGAGGCCGACGCCGATGCAAACAAGGTTCAGGAGGTGAAGCGGGCCGAAGGACAAGCCACTGTGAAAGTGCTCGAAGCCAAAAGCGAGTCCGATGCCATGCAATACACGCTCCCACTGAAAGAAAAACAGATCCAGCAATCGAAGCTGGAAGCCGAAGCGCGAAAGGAAGCCACAGTAAAGAATGCCGAAGCAGCCGGCGAAGCCAAGCTGATCGACAGCAAGGCCGAGATGGAACGCCGCAAGCTTCTCGCACAGGCCGAGGCCGAACGCATTCGTCTTACCGCATCGGCCGACGCGGAGCGTATGACCAGCGAAAGCGCCATCCTCAAACAGAATCCATTGCTCATCAACAAGATCGTGGCCGAGCGCCTCTCCGACAAGTTGCAGATCATGATGGTTCCCGCGGACGGCAAATTTTTCTTCACCAACGACGTGCTGCGCGGGATGAATGCCCCCAATCACATCAGCCAGGCCGAAGATGCCGGTGATAAGCAATAGCCCAAGGTAGAGGGTGCCCCAGGTTCGCGCCCGCCCTTTGGGCGCTAACCTGGGCGGGTCTGTCAGGAAATGAGAAGAGTTCTCACACACATTGTGGGGCAAAAAAGACCCGAACCGAACGTCGAACGCCTAGAGAGCTGCCATGATCGCACGCTATAATCAGCGCAACCGACAAATGAAATCGCGCTCAGAAACGGTCCCGCGGCTGGGTTCATTGCCCTCGTTCCGTCTGAACGCGTTTTTGCTCGTGATTGTCTTCCTTCCATCTTTATCGTTGGCGTCCAATCTTGGCGACACCGCCCGCCAGTTGGCCGACCGCATCGCCGCCGCAGCCGGACCCGGCTCCGTCGCGCTCGAAATCACCAACCGCTCCTCGCTCGATGAAAAATCCGTTCGCGAGGTCCGCAGCGCACTCCAGACACAATTGCGCGTTCAGGGAGTACGCACCGTTGTCGAGGAACAGTCCATGGGCACGGTCAACGTCGTTCTTTCCGAGAGCCTTCGCGAATACGTGTGGACCGCCGCAGTCGCCATCGGCTCCGACCAGCCTCGCGTCGTCCTGGTCTCGCTGCCGCGCCCGCCCTCGACCGCGACATATGCTTCGACGCTCTCCATAACCTTGAAAAAAACGTTCCTCTTCTCGCGGGAGGAGCCCATTCTCGATGCCGCGCTCATCGGAGTGGGTCCGTCTGGAGAACCAACAGGCGGCAGCGCTCGCCTGGTCTTACTCGGTCCGACTCAAGTTACCGTGTATCACCAGCAATCCGGCCGCTGGGAGCCGGAAGTCTCGCTCGCGATCACTCGTTCGCGGACCCTTCCCCGCGACCTTCGCGGCCGCATTTTGCTTCGCCGCGATCACCTGTTCGATGTCTACCTTCCCGGCACTTTCTGCCGGTCGAGCGCGTCCATGCCGCTCGCCCTCAACTGCTCCGCGAGCGACGATCCCTGGCCTCTTACGCCGGATGAAAACGCTGTCAACGGCGTGGCTCTCGTCCGCGCCTTCTACGCGCCCGCGCGCAATTTTTTCACCGGAGCGCTTTCCGGAGGCATCGGGAAAATCTCGAACGCTCCTTCTTTCTATAGTGCCGCCGCGCTTCCCCGCTCTGGTTACACCCTCTGGGTGGTGGCCGCGGTCGACGGCTCAATCCATATGATCGACGGGATCACCGACCAGGCGATCCGCGGCCCTCACTGGGGCAGCGATCTGGCCGCCGTTCACTCCAGTTGCGGTGTGGGCACGCAACTTCTTGTCACCGACAGCGGTGATTCGGAACGAGATAGTGTGCGGGCGTTTGAAATTCCCGATCGCGAGCCTATCGTCGTCAGTTCCCCGCTCGAACTCGGCGGGAGGATTGTCGCTCTCTGGCCCAACGCGAGCCAGAACAACGCCGTGGCAATCGTGAAGAAAGAAGATGAGCACGCAGGTACAGGTCTCTATGAGACGAATCTCATTTCTATTACTTGCGCTAATTAGTCTCGCGTGTGTCGCCCCGGCTGCAACTCGCCCGCGCTATGGCGGAACCTTGCGCGTGGCCATGCAATCGATGCCAACCACATTCGATCTGCCGGCCTATTCATCCCCGGGAGATTACTGGGACATGTCTCACGCGTTATCCCTGGTGGGTGACACGCTCGTACGAATTGACCCGCAGAGCCGCCCTCAGCCCGCACTCGCAGTCGCATGGCAAAGCGATTCAGGCGCTCGCCACTGGCAATTCACCCTGCATCACGGAGTCAGGTTTCATGACGGCACAGCGGCGTCTCCCGCTGCCGTCGCACAGATTCTAGGCGCCCTTCATCCTGACTGGACCGTCCACGCTACCGCCCCCGACTCCCTGATGATCGACACCGAAGCATCCACGCCTTCCCTGCTCGCCGAACTCGCGCTCCCGCGCAACCTGATCCTCACCCGCAACGCCGCTGGCATCGCGATCGGTACCGGCCCTTTCCGCGTCGCCGATTTTCAGCCAGGCAGGTTTCTCAAACTCGCGGCCAGCGAAGATTGTTGGTCGGGCCGCCCGTTCGTCGATAACGTCGAAATTGAATTCGGACAATCCCTTCGTGACCAGTCCGTGGCGCTCGAACTCGGCCGGGCCGATATCATCCAGGCCGCTAACACGTCGGCCCGCATTCGCGCGTCATCTTCATTGCCAGTCGAATTGATGGTGCTGGTTTTTTCCTCCGATTCGAAAGCGCAGGATCCACGCCTGCGCCAGGCCCTGGCTCTGGCCATTGATCGCAAGCCGATCCAGTCCGTCGTCCTCAAAGGCGCCGCCGAGCCTGCCGCCAGCATTCTGCCCAACTGGATGACTGGTTATAGCTCTGTCTTCTCTACGCAAGCGGATGTGCAACGCGCCAAGGCTCTCCTCACTGATTCGCGACTTTCGCTCACGCTCAGTTACGATCCTCGCGATGCCGCACAACTCATCGCCGAACGCATCTCCCTGAACGCTCGCGAAGCTGGAATCATTCTCTCGGTGTCCCTGTCTGGAACGGCGGACGTTCGTCTCGCGCGCATCGCTTTGCCCAGCCCGAACCCCGCCGTCTCGCTGCGTGAAGCCGCGCGCCAGTTGGCTCTGCCGCAACCAACCCCGCATGGCGCGACAGTGGAGGATCTCTACCAGGCTGAACGTTCTCTGCTCGACGGCACCTCCGTGATTCCGCTGTTCCATCTGCCCCTGGCATACGTCGCGGGCTCGCGTGCCCGCGGCTGGGTCCCCGATCAACTGGGCCGATGGAATCTCAGCGATGTCTGGCTGGAGGACTCTCAATGAGTTTCCGCCAGAAGCTTCTTCTCCTGTTCGCTCTCACCATCTTGGTCTGCGTGGCCGTAATCTCGGTGTCGGTCTATAGCACCATGCGCCAGTCGTTCGAACAGGCCAATCAGGATCGCGCCAACTCCGTGGCTGCGCAATTCCGCTCCGAATTCCAGCGCCGCGGCGAAGACGTCGCCCGCAAAGTCGAATCCATCGCCGCCAGCGAAACCGCGCAGCGCATCGCCCTCGAAATCAATCGCGGATCATCGGCCCCGAACCCCGGCGCCACGAGCGCGGGCAGCGGCTCCTCGGACAACAGCGGCTACCTGACCGACGCGCACACGCTCGCCGCCCAGCAGCAACTCGACTTCCTCGAACTCGTCGATCACCAGGGCAACATCCTTTCCTCTGCACAATGGCAAGCCAAGTTTGGATACCCCGAGCCCGCGATCTCCGCCGCCACCGGCCCCGCAGGCGCATTCCTCAAGCGCGAAGAACTCCCAAATGGCCCGACCCTCGGCCTGTTTGCCATCCGTTCCGTCCACATCGGCGAAGAACCCTTATTCGTCGTCGGCGGAGAGCGCCTCGACCAGGGCTTTCTCTCCACCCTCGACATCCCGGCCGGCACACGCGTGCTGCTATATCAAAATCTCGACCCCAAATGGAATCCGCAGTCCCTGCTCGACCTCAACGGCGCCGCCTCCGGAGCCGACCGCATCTCCTTCTTGATTGAAAAAGTCCGCGACACCGGACAGGAAGCCCAAGGTGTCATCCATTGGACTTCCGACTCCGCCGACGCCGAAGTCTTTCACGCCATCCCGCTCACCGGCCCTAACCAGCAACTCATGGGAATCCTGTTGGTCGCCAGTTCGCGCCGTCCCCTCATCGAATTGCAGCGCCGCGTCATCTCCACCGCCATGCTGGTCGGCGGCTTGGGACTTCTGGTCGCCGTTCTCGCCAGCCTCTGGTTCGCCGCGCGCGTTACGCGCCCCGTAGTCTCGCTCGCTGAAGCTGCCCGCCGCGTCGCTGCCGGTGACCTCAACACCAAAGTTGAGGTCGAATCACGAGATGAACTGGGAGAACTTGCCGCGTCATTCAACCGCATGACCGAAGATCTCCTACAGCAGAAAGACCGCGCCGTACAAGCTGAGCGTGTCGCCGCATGGCGCGAACTCGCCCGCCGCCTCGCTCATGAACTCAAGAATCCTCTATTCCCCTTGCAGGTCACGGTCGAAAACCTGATGCGCGCGAAAGAAAAATCTCCGGAAATGTTCGAGGAGGTTTTTCACGAAAGCACCGCAACCCTGCTCGCCGAAATCAACAATCTGAAAACCATCATCGGCCGTTTCAGCGAATTCTCGAAAATGCCGCAACCCCAGCGCCAGCCCACGCAGGTGAACGACGTCCTCCGCTCCGTGCTTCGCGTGTTCCAGGCCCAACTGCAAGAAGACAGCCGGATCACCGTGCACACCGAACTCGCCGCCTTGCCAGAAATTCAGGCCGATCCCGATCTGCTCCATCGCGCGCTCTCGAATCTAGTGCTCAACGGCATCGACGCCATGCCGCAAGGTGGGCAACTCACACTTCGCACAAGTGAAATCCGTGACGGCGGTCCAGCCGATCGTGTCGCCATTGAAGTCTCCGATACCGGCTCCGGCCTCACGCCCGAAGAATGCGAGCGCCTCTTCACTCCCTACTACACGACCAAGCAGCACGGCACGGGTCTGGGCCTGGCCATCGTGCAATCGGTCGTCAGCGACCACGGCGGCAAAATTTCCGTCGAGAGCACCAAAGAAAAAGGAACCACGTTTCGGATCGAATTGCCCTCCGGCGCGCACTCTGCAGCGGAGAAATAATATGAAACTCAGGTTCTACCGCCGAGACGCAGAGTGCGCCGAGAAAGATCGTTATTAGGTTTTCTCGGCGCGCTCTGCGTCTCGGCGGTAGATTTGGTTTACTTAACGAATGTTGAGGTCTATTCCCGTGCCCCAAAAAGCGCATCTGCTCATCGTCGACGACGAACCGAACACCCTGGCCTCGCTCTCCCGCGCCTTTCGTCTCGAAGGACACGAGGCCACGGTCTGCGACAATGCCGCGAAAGCTCTCGAACTCGCCACCACTCAGCCCTTCGACCTCATCCTCTCCGACGTAGTCATGCCCAACAAAGATGGCTTAACGCTGCTCGAAGAATTAAAAGCTCAGGGCGTCGCGACCCCCGTCGTCATGATGTCCGGCCAGGCCCATATCGAAATGGCTGTCAAAGCCACGCGCCTCGGCGCGCTCGATTTTCTTGAAAAACCGATCTCCACCGACAAACTTCTTTTAACTGTCGAAAACGCCCTCAAACTCGGACGCCTCGAACGCCAGAATCGCGACCTGCAAAGCCGCCTCGGCAAGCACGAATTGGTCTGGAAAGGCGAAATCATGCGCAAAGTCATGGCGCAGGTCGATCGCGTCGCCGCCAGCGAAACCCGCGTCTGCATCCTCGGAGAAACCGGCACGGGCAAAGAACTCGTCGCCCGCACTCTTCACGAGCGCAGCGCGCGCTCAGCCGCTCCTTTCGTCACGCTCAACTGCGCGGCCGTTCCCGCCGAGCTCATCGAATCCGAACTCTTCGGCCACGAAAAAGGATCGTTCACCGGCGCCGCCGCCCGCCATCTCGGCAAGTTCGAGCAGGCCCAGCACGGCACCATCTTCCTCGACGAAATCGGAGACATGCCGCTCACCATGCAGGCCAAACTCCTCCGCGTGCTCGAAGAAGGAGAAGTCGAGCGCATCGGCGGCGACCGCGCAATCACGGTCGACGTCCGCGTCATCGTCGCGACTCATCACGATCTCGAGGCCCAGGTGCGTGACGGTAAATTTCGCCAGGATCTTTTTCATCGCATCTACGTCTTCCCCCTGCGCCTGCCTCCGCTGCGCGAACGCCGCGAAGACATCCCCGCCCTGGTCGAGCATTTCGCCGCCCAGGTCAGCGCCATTAACAACTGGAAGCCCATGCCCTTCGCCCCCGACGCCATCGCCGCCCTGCAACAACACGCATGGCCCGGCAATATCCGCGAACTCCGCAACGCCGTCGAGCGCCTCATGCTGCTAGCGATCGCAAACGAAGTCACGGGCGAAACCGTAGCGCTTGCCCTGCCCGGTTCGTCGGCTGCGCCCGAAGCCGCGCTCGCCGGATCAGGCCCCCTGGCCGACCGAGTTCGCAACTTCGAAAAGCAAACAATCCTCGGCGAACTGAAACGCAATCACAACCAGATTTCGAACACAGCCCGAGCGTTGGGGTTGGAACGTTCGCATCTTTATAAGAAGGCCGAGCAGGTAGGAATTGATTTAAAGGCGGTGCGCAATGAAAGCGAACACTAACGCCAGCAGCACGCACAAAGAGCGACGAACCGGTGACCTAACATGTCGCATCGAAGAACTGATCTTGCGTTGCGCCCCACAACGTGTTGAGCTGCTAACGCTGTCACCACCAGCTAATCCTGTAGACTGGCGTGTCGTTCGGCTTTTAGGTCCAACCGGAGATAGTCGGTGTGTG
>Ga0187867_10000594_pt1 | contig 32065 bp, 31 predicted proteins | sample June2016WEW_13_1_FD_132976 | JGI IMG/M metagenome (GOLD analysis project Ga0187867, IMG submission 132976) | Peatland microbial communities from SPRUCE experiment site at the Marcell Experimental Forest, Minnesota, USA - June2016WEW_13_10 | ecosystem: Environmental > Terrestrial > Soil >... | reverse complement strand
TCCTATAAGGCGCAGTTTGCTGAAAAATCGGTGCGTCTGCTGGAAAAGGCGATCGAACTGCGGATGCTTCGGTTGCACCTGCAACGTCTCGCCGACATCGCGCTGAGTGAGCAGGAGCCGGGCCTCGATCGGCCTCACGGCTATGAGCGCACCTTACGGGGCGAGATCGAGGTACGCGGTCTCTCGTTCCGCTACAGCGACGACGAGCCGTTCGTGTTCGAGAACCTGAACTTCCGTGTCGGTGCCGGCGAGCATGTCGCGATTTCGGGACCGTCGGGCTGCGGCAAGACAACTCTACTTAAAATCCTGATCGGGCTGATCAAACCCACCTCAGGCGAGGTGCTGATCGATGGCATGCCGCTGGCGGCTCTGGGCCCGGGAGTGTTCCGCTCGCAGATTGGGGTTGTGATGCAAGAGGATTATCTGTTGTCAGGATCGATCGCCGACAACATCTGCTGTTTCGACGAGGCCTCCGATTTGCGGCGGATGCGGGATTGCGCCGAGCTCGCCGGCATTCATGACGAGATCATGCGCGTGCCAATGGCGTATAACAGCTTAATCGGCGATATGGGCAGCGCGCTGTCCGGCGGTCAAAAGCAGCGCATCCTGCTCGCCCGTGCATTGTATCGCCGGCCACGGCTGCTGTTCATCGATGAGGGCACGTCACATCTCGACGTGAGATTGGAGCAGCAGGTGAACGCCGCGGTGCAATGTCTCGGTCTGACCAGGGTGAGCGTTGCGCATCGGCCGCAGACCTTGGCAATCGCCAACCGGGTGTTGCAGTTCGCCGAGGGCGATTTGCGTGCGGTGATGCCGGTTCCCCGAGAGCGACCGGGCCCGCAGGGGATAGCCGCCTGACATCAAGATAATCGGCGTTGGCGGGATGGTCTGGGCTATACAAAACAGCCCAGACCACGGCGGTTATCAGAAGCGGGGTTCCTCGTGGCAAGGCGGCAAAGGTTGCGGATTGAGGCCGCCGGATACCGCCTGAAGCTCGGCGTCGGTCAGTTCGGTCATCTTGTTGCAGGGCGGGTTATACGCCTGAAGCTCGCCGGCCTTCGGCGTTTGGGTTTGCACGCGATTTTTCATTTACGATACTCCTGTTTTACGTGCCGCTTATTCGGCACGCTCAACCACAATAGGCTTTGAATATCGGATCATAAGTGATTCCGGTCACTGGTCGTGCACGCTGAGCGCCGTGTGTTGCACGGCATGGTTGTGTGCTACTTCACATACAAACGCCTGCCTGCCGTGATACGCGCCCACTGAGATCGCCAAGACGCGGGGATACAGCCATGCGGCCGCTGACACACATCAAGCTCATGGGAGAGTTCGCGCTTCGCAACTGTGAGGCCGTAGTCTTGCCGTCGAAGGTGCAGGCGCTGCTGGCTTATCTGACGCTGACCGAAGCCAATCCGGTGAAACGGGAGGTCATCCGGGAACTGCTGTGGCCCGACCGAGGCGAAGAGCAGGCACGGCACAGCCTGCGTCAGGCACTGTTCGTCCTTCGACGCGATGGATTCGCTGGCCGCGACGTTGTCCAGTCGCGCGACAACGCGATTTGGCTTGCGCCGGAAAGCGCCACCTGCGACGTGCAAGAGTTGCGCGAGATGATCCAACCCGGCTCGGGCGCGTCCTGGCAGGCGATCGTCACTCTCTACAAGGGCCCGCTGCTGAGCGGATTTCCACCGATTTCCCCGGAGTTCGACGACTTCGTTAGCGGCCAGCGCCGCATGCTCGAAACAAATGTGCTCGCGGCATTGGGCAGGGTCGCCAACGACGCTGCGGCTGGTGGCCACTCGGAGCAAAACATCGCGATATTCGAGCGAATGCTGGCGATCGACCCGCTGCGGGAAGATACCCACCGTGGACTGATCGCCAGTTACGCGCAGACCGGCCGTCGGGCTGACGCCATTCGCATTTATGATGAAGCGAAGGCGCTGTTGCGACGCGAGATGGACGTCGCACCGGCGACCGAAACCGAGGCATTGATCGCCGACATCCGCGACGGGAAAACCGCAAACCCGGTGCCGTCGCGGATCGAGATGACGCTGCCGGCTGCTGCCACATTGAGTGGTCCACCGCGCATCGCCGTTCTGCCGATGCGGCAGTCCGATGATCAACCGCTGCCCGGCCATCTCAGCGACGGGATCACCGCCGACATCATCACGCAGTTGGCGGGCCTGCGTGAACTGACTGTGATATCGCATGGCTCGACGTTCGGATTGCGCGACCCTCATCTCGAACCGCAGGCCATCGGACGGAAGCTCAATGCGCGTTACCTGGTGATCGGCCGCATCCGGCGCGGCGGTGACCGGCTGCGGCTCACGACGGAGCTGACCGAAGCGGAGACCGGGCAGATCGTATTCAGCCACACCGACGACGCGTATGTGACCATGTCGTTCGACGACCAGGACCAGATCGTTGCGCGACTGGTGAACGCCCTGGTCCCCCAGGTTCGCGAGACGGAACTGCGCCGGATCCGCGGCCAACGGCCCAAAGTGCTGAGCGTGTATGAAAAGATTCTGCTCAGCCGGGAACATATCCTGCAGTTGAATCGCAACAGCTTCGGCGAGGCGAAAACGCTGCTGGATGAGGTTATCAAGGCAGATCCGGGCTATGGTGAAGCCTATGCTCTGGCAGCGGAATGGCACAGCACCATGGCCGGCGAAGGTTGGTCGCCTGATCGAACCAGCGAAATCGCGCTGGTTGAAAAACTCAATCGCACCGCGCTGGAGCTCGACAATTGCAATCTTCGGGCTTTGGTTTCCTATGGCTATCGAAAGTCGATCCACCACCGGGATCATTCGAGTGCCATCAGAACCTTCAACCAGGCTTTGGACGTCGCCCCCTCCTCCGCCAGCGCCTGGGCGCTGAGCGGCTTGTGTTTTGCATTTGCCGGCCAGGCCCCGGAGGCGGTGCGCCACGCGTCGCGCGCACTGGAGCTTTCGCCGTACGACCGCGAGGCATACAAGTTCTTTCACGCGCTTTGCGTGGCGCATTATACGGAAGGCGATTACGAACGCGCCGCTGAGTGGGGACTGCGCGCACTTGGCGAGAATAATGTTTGGCGCGGAACATTGGGCTTCACCGCGGCGTCTCTGGCAGCGCTTGGCCGGTTACCGGAGGCTCAGGAAATCACGGCTCAAATCCAGCAGAAATGGCCAATCCGTCGCATCAGTGACATCATGAAAAGCCTTGCATACCGGGACCCCGACCGGCGCACGCTTTATGGCGAGCATCTGCGTGCGGCGGGATATCCGGATTGAAGTGTTTCTGCAAGGTTTACGAACTTGAATTGGCAGCGCGCGCTTCGCGTGCGAAACTCGTATGTCTGAATGGCCAACCAGCAGCGCAGACCGTGTAGAGACCGTCGGTCTGGCAACGCTGTGCGATGCGAAGCCCCGCCTGGTCAAGGAGTTTTCAAATGCGGCTTTATGCGACGTTGAAGAACACCGCAGAACTTCTCGCGCTCTACCGCGGCAGGGATCTGGATGGTCTGACTCGCTTCACGGTGACGCTGCTGCGTGCCATACCGGACCGGTCATCGGGCTATGGACAACAGCCCGCAGCACCGCGAGCCGAGCAAATCCAGGCCGCAGCCTCGCAACTACTCGCGGACGTCAGAGCAGTGTCGGCTCCGTCGCTGGACTGGCGGGTGGCGTTCGTGGACGACACCGATCAGTACGCGCACGGCGTCGCTCCGGATATCCTGCCTGACGAGTTGATCATCGCTTATGAACTCCCGAATGCCGAGCACGTGCGGTTGTTCCTCGATCTGGTCAACGGCCATCGGAATGTGCCGCTGGACGCGGCGGGCAACGCATTTCTTGCCGCCGGGCTGGATCCCGGCGGATCCGTCGCAGATCATTGGTGTCCAGGAGTGGCCAAATTCGCGATGTTTGGCCACCGGGAGCACGCAAGGCGAACGATCAGAGCGAGCGCGCTCACGAGCAACGCATTCCTGGGTCAGCGGGTTAACGTTGCGATCATCGATGAAGGTCTCGATAAAGCACAAATTCCGCCGAAGAACTGGGGCGGCGGACTGGATCATTTCATCGACACCGGGCTGGACCAACCCGCGGGAGCCGCGCCGCGCACGTCGCACGGCATGATGATCGCGCGGAGCATTCTCGACCTCGCCCCGGATGCCAGACTTTATGATGTGCCGGCGGTCCCGCTCAATCCAATCCCGGTGCCGGTGGCCGTCAGTTCGATGCAGGCGGCTTATGACAACCTCATCCACGTCATTCTGCAGCGGCGCACGCTCCCTCAATGGTCCGGTCCGTGGGTGTTGGTTAATGCCTGGGGCATTTTCGACACCAGTACCGATCCTTCCGGGAGTTACACCAGGAACCTGGAACCTCACGGTCATCCGCTGATCAATCTCGTCACCCGCGCGGTACAGGTTCATCACCTTGATATTGTCTTCGCCGCTGGAAACTGCGGGCAGTTCTGTCCAAGCCAGCGCTGTGGCGACCTCGATCGCGGCCCAGGCCACAGTATTTGGGGAGCCAACGCGCATCCCTTGGTAATTACGGTTGGTGCCGTGCGGTCCGACGAGACCTGGGTCGGGTACTCGTCCCAGGGACCGGGACCGGAAACGCTTTCTATCGAAAAGCCGGATCTGTGCGCGCCAAGTCAGTTTTGCGAGACTTATGACGCGGCATCGCTGAGTTCCGGGACCTCGGCCTCCTGCGCAATAACGGCGGGTGTCGTCGCCGCACTTCGCAGCAATCCCGTTTGGGATCAGGTCACCGTGACGCCGGAAGCGTTACGCCTGGCATTGATCAGTTCCGCGCGCAAACCGCTCGGACCCGTCGGTTGGGACGACCGTATGGGGTTCGGCATTCTCGACGCAGCCGCGACGATCGACACGCTGTCCGTCTGAAACATTGCCGCGTCCGCGCAACACGCCGGGTTCAATCAGATCGTGAAGGCTTCCCATTCCCGCTGCGCCGCGGTGATCAGCCGAGCGATCCCCGGGGCCGCCATGAACGCCGCGGCAACGTCCTGGGCCAGATGCTGTCCTGCGACCGTATCCGACGGGTAGTGCAACCCAAGCACCTCACGACCGCGGGAGATCCGTTGCGCCAGCCGGGTCGTGACGTCGTCGACCGACAAAACGACGCCGGCCGCCACCTTCTGCAGGACCAGCGCAATGGTATGCGTCTGGGTTGAATGCGCGCTCGGGAATGAGGCATGACCGGGCACCTGAACCGGCGGCATCAACTGGGGCCACAGCTGAGAGGGACGCGCGCGTTGAAAGTGGTTTTTGTAATGCATTGCGGCGAATTCAGCGGCACGCATGCACCCTTGAACCAGAAAATTCGTGCAGGGATGAGTCGCCGGGGTATAACCCAGGGCACCCTGGAAATACGCGTCGAACGTAGTCATCTGCGACACGACTTCATTCAGCAGGCCGGGGCGGAATTCGATCATGGCGATCAGGTTCTCCCGTTCGCTGTGTTGGTTCGCCGGAAGCAACGCATTTGCCAGGATATTGCCAAGCGTCGCGTCCGTGGCGGGGGTTGGCGACCAGACCCGGGCAAATTCCGTGAGCAGCACGATTTGATAATATGTCGGATCCCAGGCGCGCGGCGGAAACGTGATCTCAAACGGGTTGCCGGTACCGTTCGGAAAGGTAACAGGCGTGAAATGCCGGTTGAGGTTCTGCTGCCACGGCGCAGGTGGGCCATTGGGAGGCTCGGTGTTTTCAGGCGGCCACTGATTGCCGCGGAACCAGTGCTCACCTGGTGCCATCCCGATGGACGGGGAAATTCCGATCGGGCGGATCAACACTGTTTGCACGCTGATCGTCCCGCCCACGCCGGTGCCGGCCGCGCCGGTCGTGTCCGTCGCACTTTCCCCGCCGTCAGTCAGTCCAATGGTCTTGCTCATGGACGCGCTCCTGTTCAACTGGATTGCGGGACTTATGTTCGCTTGCGCGATCGACGTAAACAAATTTAATCAGCGATCAGGTTTCACTTTTGCCGCAATCTTGTAACTGGCATCGGCGGCGTTGACACCATGATCGCCGTACCGAATGGTTCTTGCCATCGCAACAGGGGAAAAGTCATGGCCGACGTGTTCGAAACGCCGCTGCTTCCTGGCTCGCCCGGCGCCGAGTTGTTGGCGCGCGCTCGGACCCTGGTGCCGAACCTGGCCAGGCGCGCGGCAGCGGCCACAGCAGCACGAAATGTTCCAGATGCAACGATCGCAGAGTTCCGGCGTGCCGGCATATTGCGCGTTCTGCAGCCTCGGCGGTTCGGCGGATATCAGGAATCTGTTGGCGTATTCCTGCGGATCGTCGAGGCGCTTACCGAGGGATGCGCATCGAGCGCCTGGGTTTACGCGGTGCTTGGCGAACTGCAATGGGTCATCGCGCTGCTTCCGGAACGCGGCCAGGACGACATCTGGGGCGGCGCACCGGAGGCGGTGGCGGCAGGCAGCCTGGTGCCGCGCGCTCTGGCTCGGCGGTGCCCGGGCGGATGGCGGATGACCGGCCGATACTCGTTCGCCAGTGGCTGCAGGCACGCACAATGGGTGATCATTTGCGCGCGCTGCGAAGATGCGGCAGGCAACGAGGAACCGCGCTATCTGGCAGTGCCGATCGGCGAAATCGACATCGTCGACGACTGGCATTCGCTTGGTATGCGGGGCACCGGCAGTTGCGGCCTCACGCTGCGCGACGTCTTCGTCCCTGAACATCGGAGCGTTGCGCTGCGCGACGTCCTGGATGGAACACCGCCAGGACGGAGGGTGCATCCGGATTACCCACTGCTGCGCGCCCCGCGTTACTACCTGGTTCCATTTGTATTGCCGGCAGTGGCTTTCGCGCTCGCACGGAAGGCGTTGGCCCTGCTGCCGCCGTCGTTGCACGCGCGCGGAATGGCGCCCTCCGACATATTGCACATGCAACTTGGCGAGGCTGCCGCTCATATAGAAACCGCCAATCTGATTTTTGCCGCCCGCCGGGCGGAGAGTGTCGCCCGTCTGGATGCGGACGAGCCGATCGACGGCGCCGGCGTCTTGCGCAATCGCCGCGATGTGACGCTCGCGTTTGGGTTATTGAAAAGGGGCGTCGAGCGGCTGGCCGCGATCAATGGCGCCCGCACGGTTTACGACGATGATCCGCTACAGTCAGTGCTGCTCGATATTACGGCGATTTCGACGCATATCATTCTGAACGAGCAGGCTGCGATGGTGCCGTATGGCCGTTGGATGATGGAGCACGCGACGTAGCAATCATTTCGGAATCAGTATCAAACAGTCAGAGGATCATCCATTGAGGCCCTATGGCAACGTTCCGTCCGCAAAACGCCAAATGACCCGGATCTGCGCTCGCGAGCGATTCCGCCTGGTCAGCAATCGGCGAAGCCAGCCGCTTGGTTTTGGCGGTTGCATCACCAACACCTGCTGGCGCAGCCATTGGCTGAGGGTATCGGCCTCGGACGCAGTCAATGCCCCGATCCCGGGTTCCGAGTGGATCTCGATAAACGGGTACGGTGGATCGAACACGTAGGCGGTGATCCGACGGTCGCCATGGCCAAGGCAAATGCACTGGCGCGAGCGCTCAACGTGGGTTTCCTGACGTGCCAGCTCGGCCTGCTGGTAACCGATGGCGAAAGCGCTCTTGGCCAGCGCCATTACCTCGGCCTTCGGCATTCGGTCGTGGACTCTGGCCTGGAGGCTGATTTCCGTTGCCCAGTCATTCGCTCTGGACTGGAACGGGCGATTTTGCCCGATCATTTACCCGGCCCCTGCGATTTGTTGCTTGCCCGTCGGGGCCGGCTCAGGCGTACGAGACATCCATCCGGTCCTCTCAAGCCTCTCCCCGCGCCAGGCCGCGAACCCGAAGAACACCGCCGCCGGAAACGCGGTGACGAGAAACAGATCCAATGCCATGCCCATGATGCACCGCCGTTCAAATATATGTAGCGACCCGCCTGAGCCTAATATGGCCCAACAGGCAGGTTAACATTTTGGACACATGGATTGCAAGAAATTTACATTCATGAGGTAGGGCATGAGGTCGGGCATGAGGTCGGGCGCAAGATCGCGCCGGCCTGGCCGGTAGCCGTCAATCCGGGGACCTATGCAGCAGCCCCTCGGCTCCCGTCGGCTTGCCGCATCAAAGCAAGATGGCGCTCGATGCTCAAAGCCATATCCGTGCCCGTCCGCTGTCCTTGCTGCCGCAGCAACGAAGGCCAGCCATCCAGGTCCGGAATGCCGATCGGATTGCGCAGCAGCAGGTCCGTCTTCAGGAAGGGAAACCCGCACACCTCAACGAGTTCGCGCCACAGGAAATGTGTCGGATTGAGCGGATTATGCTGCAGCCGTAACGCGTAAGCGCCTTGCTGATCCGCCCGCACGCCGGCAAACATCGCCGGCAGGCGGGTACGCAAACGTTGCCGCGCGTTCGGGCTGGTCAGTGCCGCCCGCTCCACCGGCTCATAGCCAAATCGTGCGGCCACCGTGTGGCCACGCTGGCGCATCCAGGTCGTCAGCCCGAGTTCGCCGCGCTGGATCACCTGCCACTTGTACGCCGTCGGGCGATAGCGGGCCAGAAACGTCACAACGTCGGCAATCGCTGCCGCGCCGCATGCCAGCAGGAAATAGGACTGCAAATGCGGACACGGTGCCAGGCTCTCCGTCATGCCGAAGAAGCCGTCGCCGCTCGCACGCATATCCTCCACGATCGGCCGCAACGGGCGCAGTGGCCCACAGACACTGTCATTGACCAGTAACAATTCCCGTAACCCTGGGCTACCCGGTTCGTTACTGGCAAGCTCGAGAAACGGCAGCATGTCCTGCCAGGCGCCGAAATCGATTCCCACATTTCGGCGTTGCACGATGATCCCCACCCGGCCGGCGACCTGGCGCACCACGAAGTCCGACAGCCGGGGCGCCATCGATACGAACAGGATCCAAAATCCCAAAGCACGATAGGCGTCCAACTGCGACAGAACCATCGCACTGACTGTCGGAGTTGGTGCGTAATGCACGTAAATCGCCACCGAGGACGACGGCGCCAATGCGTCGGCGCCAACCAGCACGCGAATCAGACGCGGCTGCCGGCGACGGAACTCGCCCAGATCGAGCCGTTTGGCGGCGAGGTATTCTGTCAACCTGTCTCGCGCCAGGCGCAGCCAGGTGCCACAGGACCCCATGCGAGCCGGGATGCGAAGCAGCCGCCGGTGCAGCCGCCGCCGGCGATCCGGCCGATCGATGACCGCCGACATCACCGCGCCACGACCGTCGGAGACTGCACTGCCATCGCGTGCGCCAGTTGCCGCCGGGCTGATCACCTCACACCACCCAACCCAAAGGCCCGTTGCTTCATTGCCCGTAACGGCGCCGTCAGCCGCCAGCAGGTCGACGCTCGAATCGCCTGCAATCTGGCGGTATGACGGTTCATGAGGTCGGTTATGATTGGAGTATAAAGCTGATCGGCGTCATTCAATGACGCCCGTACGAGGTCGAAACCCGCTTGCGCGGTCGGTTCATCGCCGGCAATGCCAGCCTCGATGGCCTCCCATGCACGCACGAATGGAAGCGCCGGCAATTCCGTGTCGGAACCGACCCATTGCGCGTCCTCCGAGCGCGGCCGCAGCAGCGATGCGACCCGCTCGCCTGCCTCAGCGGGATCGACCGGCCAGTTCACGTCAAGTTGCTGAGCCACGCGGCGAATGCTGTCGTGCCACCCGGCCGTCACCTGCGCGAAACCAAGCCAAATGCGCCTGCGGTGTCTGCTATGCCATTCGGCCTCGATGACGGAACGCAACCAAAGCAGCCCTCCCAGGGCCGGACATATTCCGTCCCGCTCCGCCAGCGATCGCGCAATCTCGGCCACCGGGCGGACCTGAAGCACCACCGTCGCCTCGATGTCCAACATCTCCAGCGCTTCGCCATAAAGCGGCAGCAGCCGGCACAGCCGCGGATCCTTGATCAGCAACAGCTGCGATCCCGCATAGTCCTGTTCGATCCGCGCCATGATCCGTAGCGAATAATCGTGCGCCTCACGCGAGCGAAACCACGATCCCGGCAGCGGGCGCGGGTCGTCCCACGCCACCCCAAGATGGGAGAGCACCTGACTGTTGATGTCGACCAGTGCGCGCGGCTCCCAATGACCAAACGGATTGCCACGGTCAGGACCGATCAGATCGACCGGGAGGGTCGCGCCGAGGGTGTGCAGAATATGGGTCATCAGCGAGGTTCCACTACGGCTCATGCCGACGACCAGGATGGCCTTGCGGCGCTGCCTCGAGGGGGAACCAGATCCTGCCGCATCGCGGACACCCGCCTGCGAATCGTTTTCTTGCATCGAACCGGACTCGTCGTGTGACGCGAGTAGTACGCTTCAAATTCAAGAGCGAAAGTTAAGAAGCGTCTGAGTTTGTAACGATCCGCAGCGATACTTTGCGCACGCGCAACATCGTGGGATTCCCGCGAATGACCGGTCGGACCGTCTGGCATGAGGGAAACATCGCAGTGGAATGACCTGAGCGCCGCCACGCTTATCGCCGGGGCAAAACCTGGGCGCGACCGATGCAGGTTTTCAGCAGCAGCGGATTGGCCGGACGATCGTGATCCACGGCGACACCTGCCGGCGCAGAGGACCACTTATGATCACGCCTGCCCGGCGGGAAACGCCGACCGGCGGTAGCGTCGGACACGACCGGCGCGAGCGCCGTCAGGCGGCCTTCCCGGTGCTGTATTTCCGATTTGCCGACGGTGCCAAATGGCGCGAAAATGCCCGCATTCGGAGGAACGAAAGGGCCGGGAATGACTGACGTGGCGTCTTGCAACCCCCACAAAGAGGAGGATGAAGGCTATTTGGCAGCGGAGGCCGGACTGAATCTCGCAAGGAATCCCTATCCCAAGGGGACGATTCGTCACGAGGAGTGGCGCCGAGGCTGGCAGATCAAGATCGATGAAACCCGGCGCGACAAGGGCGAGGGCTACCTGGCTGCCGAGGCCGGACAGAGTCTGGCGCAGAATCCCTATCCGCGCGGCACCATCCGATTCGCCGAATGGCGGACCGGTTGGCAACTCCGGAATGAAGAAACCCAGCGCGCCATCAGGTTGGGCCGCAACACCTGAGCTACCGGCAAAGCGTCCAGCGCCTTCGCAGCCGCCGCCGATGGCACCGGACTGCTCGACCCCGGTAACCGAAACCAACCCTTGGGGATGGGCTGTCCGCAATACCGGGTGCATGACGAACCGCCCCGGCTTCGGATGGCGCGTCACCACCTGTTAAGTTGTCACGGCACGCCGGTCATCGGAACATCGTTACGCAACACACGTTAGCAACGGGAGCCAGGCAATGACGGATCTACCGAGACGACAACTTGGACGCACCGGATTGCAGGTCACCACGTTGGGCTATGGATCGATGGAATTGCGGGGTGCACCGCGGGCCCGCGACACCACCGAGGCGCAGGCTGAAACCATCCTCAACGCCGTGCTCGACGCCGGCATCAACTTCATCGATACGTCGATCGATTATGGCGTGAGTGAGGAGCGGATTGGCCGCTACATCTCGCACCGCCGCTCGGAATATTACCTGGCCAGCAAGTGCGGCTGCCTGGTCGGCGCTCCGGCCATCCGCGGCCAGACCAGTCCACACGTTTATACCCGCGAAAACGTTGTCGCCGGTGTCGAGCAGAGCCTCGTGCGGATGAAGACCGATTACCTCGACCTCGTGCAGTTCCATATTTCTCCTTCGCGGCAAACCCTGGAGGCGAACGGTGCACTGGACGCCGTCCTGGAACTGCAGGCGGCGGGCAAGGTGCGGTTCATCGGCATGTCCGGGACGTTGCCGCATCTGAAGGACCACATCGCGATGGGTATGTTCGACGTATTTCAGATCCCATACTCGGCGATGGAACGCGAACACGAAGTGATCATCGCGACCGCCTCGGCTGCAGGGTCCGGGATCATCATCCGCGGCGGTGCTGCCAAAGGGGCGCCGTCGGAGGGCAAGCAGTCCGGGTTGCAATGGGAACGCTGGCGGCAGGCGAAACTTGACGATTTGCTCGGGGAGATGACGCCGATGGAGTTCATCCTGCGCTTCACCTTCACCAATCCTGATCTGGATACCACCATCGTCGGCACGTCGAACCCGGCGCATCTGAAGGCGAACGTCGATGTTGCACTGAAAGGACCACTGCCGCCGGAGCTTTACGCGGATGCGAAGCGCCGTCTCGCCGCCGCCGGATCGGCGCCTCGGCCGGATTAGCGCTCGGTTACGTACCGGGTCAGCGTTTTCGGCAATCTCGCCTATGGCGAGGCTCAGTCGTTCTCGCTCCGATACAACGGTCAGTGGTCCGCAGCGAGGCAATCAGCCAACGGATCAGGCCTACTGTGCCACGAATCTGTTAGCGGATCCTTAAACTTTCAGAGGGACATTGCCGCGTGCCCAGGCTCGCCGTGCAGTGCAGGCGTGGGAGGTTTGTGGCAATGGCCACGCACTCTGCGAGTCCAAAACGGGGACCGCGTGGACAATCGACAAAACCACGGTACGCAACCATTGACGATGCTAGGCAAGGCCAAATCGATCCGTCCAACGGCGTTGGCGAGGTCCGCCATGCTGCCGGTCCGCAGCACCGCGGAAAATGCGATCGTCATGACCGAAGTCTCCCCAATCCGACGAGCGCGGCGATCATGAACGGACAAGAGTTTCGCGAAGCATTCCTGACAAGCGTGCTGTTCGAGTTTTCGCAACCCGCACGCACCTCCAACGACGATTTGCTGCGCGGGTTCAAAGCGGTGGACAACCTGGTCTCGGGGCCTCGCGAATTGATGTTCGTGGAAGACAATGCCGCGAGAATCGCCAACCTGTACGATTTACTTGCCGATCAGCACTCCAAATACACGCTCGCTTTCTTTTATCTCAATCGCGTTCTCGGCGGCCTGCATTCCCTGGGCCCGCACGTCACACCCCACTTCCTGCAACAAACGGCAAGCGTCGGACAATATACCACACACAAAGACCGCCGGTTGTCCGAACACCAATGGCTGCCGCGGCCGATTTACCTGGAAGAGTATGAATTCTCGGTCGCAAACGAAACCGTCAGGCTGGATACGCACGATATATCGGCGCTTGAGATCTTCCTGCTCGAGGAGTACGCATACCGCGGCTCCGACATCGTTACGGTGAAGCCTGGTGACGTGATTATCGACGCTGGTGCCTGCTGGGGCGATACCGCACTGTATCTCGCGGCGAAGTCCATGCCGCATGGCCACGTTTACGCATTCGAGATCAGCGACGGCAATCTCGCCATACTGAATGCAAACCTGCTGAAGAACCCCGGGATCGCACCGCATATAACTGTCGTGCAGCGACCGCTTGGCACCAACAGCGGCGACGCAATGTGGCTGCACGATGCCGGCGCGGCCTCCCGGCTTGAGGCGCGAGATAATGGTGGAGCAAAGCTGCTCAGCCTGTCGATCGACGATTTTGTCAGGCAGCAGGGATTGAACCGGGTGGATTTCATCAAATTCGACATCGAGGGTGCCGAACGTTACGCACTCGATGGTGCGGTGCAAACCATCCGCGAGCATCAGCCGACATTGGCAATATCGGTATACCATTTGCCGGATGATCCATTCGTAATCGCCGAAAAGATCCAGGCAATGTCCGGCGATTATAAATACTTCATGAAGGGGGTTTGTAAAAATTACGGCGAGACCATTCTGTTTTGCCAGAGCACCGTTCGAACACCGTAACGGCCGGGAGCCGTCAGCCCGTAAGCAACGCCGCCATCACACGTTCGCGGGTCATTGGCAGGTCACGTAACCGCGTACCAAGCGCGCGAGCCGCCGCGTTGCCGATCGCCGCGGCGGTCGGCCCGCCGCTCGCCTCACCAACCCCGAGCGACGGCAGATCGGCGGTCGGATTGACCAGTTCAACGCTCACCTCCGGTATTTCGCTGAACCGCAGGACTGGATAACTCTCCCAGTCGCGTGAACGGATGCCGGTTTCCTGCAGTCGGACCTGCTCCTTCAACGTCCAACTCGCCGCCTGGATAATACCGCCTTCGAGTTGGTTGATCGCCCCGTCGGGATTGATCACAAGGCCGGCATCAGCGGCGCACCATGCCCGTGCCAGTTTGATTTCCTCATCGACATTCACTTCGACCACGACCGCCGCATAAGCCGCACGGTTCTTGTACCGGGCGAACGCGATGCCCTTGGCCTGGCCGGTGCCGACCGGCGCTCCGGCACGCCAATCGCACATCGCGGCGACGCGCTCGATCACCTGGCGAGCGCGTTGATCCGACAGCAGCGACAACCGATACGCCACTGAATCTGCCCCGGCACGTTCCGCCAATTCGTCGATGAACGATTCGATGGCGAAAACGTTGGCAGTCGCGCCCAGGCCGCGCAATGACGAGGTACGGACGGGCATGTCCGGGATCAGATGGTGGATGATGCGTTTCGTTGCAAAGTCGTAGAGTGGATCGGCATTGCGGGTGCCGCCGCCGCCGCGCGCCTCGGGTACGTCGGAAGGCTCCGGCGGAGGCGGCGGATCCGGTAACGCCTGCTCGGCGAGCAACTGCCCGTCGCGACCGGGACGCCCGCTGTGGGTGCCACTCCAGATTTCGGTGGTCCAGTCGGCCGGCCGTCCGGACGCGTCGAGCACGGCGTGCGCCGTTACCACCATCGACGAGCTGACCGGCTCGAAGGCGAATTCTTCTTCCCGCCGCCAGCGAACCCGGATCGGCTTGCCCGGCATCCGGACGGCGATGACGGCGGCATCGGCTGCCGCATCGTCGGCTCCGTTGTGGCCGTAGCAGCCGGGTCCCTGCATGTGCGTCACCGCAATCGCACCAGGATCCAGTTTCAACATGCGAGACAATGCGGCCTTGAGCGGATAGACACCCTGCGAATGGGTCCAGACCCGCAGTTTGCCGTCACGAAAAACGGCGACCGCGCACGACGGTGCGACCGAGGCATGCGCGACATAACCGCGGCTGTACGTGGCCTCAACCGAGGTCAGACCGGGTGACGGTCCGGTTGGTTCGGGACCGATGACCCGATCGATCGATGGCCGTTGCAACAGCCAACCCGCGGCTTCCTGTTGCGGCGTGATCGGTTCGACCCCGTGCCACACGACATGACTGGCGGCAGTCGCGGCGACCGTTTCGGCAACGGTTTCGTCCGGCGCTACGACAGCGAGGAAATTGCCATGCCGGACCAGATCGACCGGTCCGCGCGCACCACGCCGTATGGCTGCTTCATCGATCGAGGCAATACTGGCATTGCGGCACGGCTGACGGATTACTCGCGCGTGCAGCGCGCCTTCCACCGCGAGATCGTGGATGAATACCGTCTCGCCGGACAGCTTGGCCGCAAGGTCGACGCGCGGCGCATTGCGGCCCACCACGGTGTAATCCGCGACCGCTTTCAGGGCCGCGCGGCCGGTGGCCTGCCTCGACAAATCGACCGATCCGGCGATGCTCCAATAATCATGCGTTGTGGGCTGGCCGAGGCGGGTGATAACGCCATCGCGAACCGCAAGCTCCTCGAGCGCGAGGTTAAACGCTGCGGCAGCATGCTCCAGGATCAACAGGCGCACCTCTGCGCAGGCCAGACGCAGCGCCACGCCGCCAACCTGAATCGATTGGCTGCCGGAGGTATAGCCTTCATTCGGGGTCAGTTCCGTGTCGCCCGACTGCAAGCTGATGCGCTCCGGCGCGATGTCGAGTTCCTCGGCCGCGATCTGCCGCAGCGCGGTCAGAACACCCTGTCCGATCTCGACCTTTCCGGTGCGTACCGTGACCTGCCTTGGCCCCGGGAACGCGACCCATTGATCGAGGCGCGGGTTGTCAGCCAGACCAGAGGGCAATGTCAGCGCAGCGGACACCGTCATGTCAGAGCCTCCTGGCGACGCGGCGTTATCGACGTTGGGAGTACAATCGGTTGCTCCATTGCATCAGCATGCCTCCCCGGTTCGCGATGGTGCAACCCAACAGTCTGCCGCCCGGGCCGATGCAGTCGCCGATGCGATCGGCATCCGTTGCTGCAAACTGCCTCTGGCACCCACCGCGTATTCCGCGTCCCCGCAGAGCACCAAACACGCGTCTCCGTTGCGGGAAACCCCGCCTCAGGCCGGCACGAAATTCATTGCCACGCCGTTGATGCAGTAACGCAGGTAGGTCGGTGGCGGGCCGTCATCGAACACATGGCCAAGATGACTGCCGCAGGTCGCACAATGCACTTCGGTCCGCACCATCCCGTAGCTTCGATCCGTCGAGGTTTCGACCGCCCCCGCGATCGGGTCATTGAAACTGGGCCAACCCGTTCCGCTCTCGAATTTTCCGTTCGATTCGAACAACGGCGTCGCACAGCCAGCGCAGGAAAACCGGCCCTGCCGCTTTTCTCGCAGTAGCGCGCAGCTTCCGGGAGCCTCGGTGCCATGCCGGCGCATCACGTCATATTGTTCCGGGGTCAGCAGATGACGCCATTCGGCCTCGCTGTGGGTCACCGGATAGAGCTTGTCTGCCATCGACGCCTGTCCTTTCGCGTAAGAACCTAATTTCCCGCCGCAGTCCTGCCAACCAGCACCGGGACGCCACGCCAGTGGGTCGGAAACAGTGCCTGCAGGTTACGCACCTTTGGCATGTCGTTGAAAGCGATGTAGGGCGCATCGGGATGCTGCTCCAGATAGTCCTGATGATACGCCTCGGCGGGATAAAACGGTCCGGCGGGTTCGATCTGTGTGGCAATCGGGCTACTGAAGCTGTGCGCGGCCACGAGCTGCGCCACATAGGCTCGCGCCACTCGCTCCTGCTCCGGGCTGCTGACGAACAACAGCGAACGATACTGTGTGCCCCAATCCGGCCCTTGCCGATCCACCTGGGTTGGATCCAGCGCTACCGAGAAGAAGATTTGCAACAACGTGCCATAGCTGATCTGGGCTGGATCGAAGGTCACGCTGACCGACTCGGCATGGCCGGTCGAGCCGGTGCTGACCAGCTCATACCCCGGATTGGCGACATGCCCGCCGGCATAGCCGGAAACGGCGCGCGTCACCCCTTTCACATGCTCGAACACGCCCTGGATGCCCCAGAAACAGCCACCGGCAAAGACAGCAGTTTCCGGCGCGACTTTCCCTGGTGCCTCATCGAGCGCCGGCGCCGGCAGCATTTGCGCGGTTTCGGCGGAGGTCCACCCAACCGGCAGCAACACCGCAGCAGCGGCGAGCAGGCCGACCGCCGCCAGCGTCTGGCAAACCCGACGTGCGTTCAAGGTGATGCGAAACATGGTTTGCTCCATTGTCAGCCGGTTGCACTTCCCGGTCGGAGCACAGACTCGCCATCCCGGCCGACGTTACGCGTTGCTACGCGAAATGGGGCATGATGTCCGACGCAACAAGTGCGTGGGTCTCGGCGTCATTCCTGAACGCACTATGGATGAGGAGCTGCACCCCGGCTTCCTGATACCGGCCGATCAAATCCGTCGCCTCGGCGACGGTGCCGGAGAACCCGCGGAATGCCTGGGCGGCGCCAAGCCGTTCGCGTTTCGCCGCCAGCGCGCTTTCGTCCCGGGCCAACAGGAAACTGGTGATATTGGTGCGCTCGATGGCTTCATAATCGCGCTGCGCCGCCTCGCAATGGCGGCGCAGGACGGCAAACTTGTGCTGCACCATGTCCGGCTCGCCACTGACGTTGCAGGCGTCAGCCAAACGAGCGACCGCCCGTAACGTCAACTGCTCGCCACCGCCGGCGATCATGATCGGTGGGCGCGGTTTGGGCTTTGGCTCGAGGATCGCTTCTTGCGTCTGGAAATACCGGCCTTCGAAGGTGGTGCGCGGCTGCGTCCACATCGCGGTGATCAGCCTGACCGCTTCCTCCATTTGTCGGATGCGCACCGCCGGACGTGGCGGGAATTCCCAACCGTATTGGCGATATTCGGCCTCAAACCAGCCGGCGCCAATGCCCAGTGTGAGGCGGCCGCGGGAGATGAGGGAGACGCCGGCGGCGATTTTGGCCAGATGCGCGGGATTGCGGAATGCAACCGATGACGCGAGCGTCGCGAGGCGAATGCGGCTGGTCGTGGCGGCCAGTGCCGACAGCACGGTCCAGCCTTCGATGAACGGCTCGTCCTGTGGCCCGATGTGGCCGATCTGGATCAAATGGTCCATCACCGAGAACCACGTGTAGCCGTGGGTTTCGGCCCATTGGGCTTTCGCCTTCACGCCCTCGAATGCCTCGGCGGGATCGGTGCCATACAACCATGATGGATTGTGGATGCCGAATTTCATGCGTCGCACTCCGGTTCAGGGTTTGTTTGGCGAACCATGACGTTCCGCGTCTCGCCTGTCCAATGATCGAACAACCAATCTCGGGGCTCGCGAAACTCAGTGCATGGTCTTTGGCTGGGAGCGCTGCGCGCTGCCATAAGTCGCGATCGTTGCCATGCCTTCGAGCTGCCAGGGCTTCAGCGTAAAGGATGTCGCGACCCCTTCCGGCGTGCGCAACGTCAGCAACAGATCCTGACCATTCTCCACCACGCACATAGACCAACTATCCAACCGATGCACCACATCCGGTGCGACCTGCCGCGGCACGACCGAGACCACTGCATTCAGACAATTGGCCGGCAGCGACAGCAGGACTTGCTGTCCCGAAGCATCAAGCAACGTCATGGTCACGCGCGTTGCATCTTCCGAAAGCCTGATCTCGGTCAGCTTGTTCGCATCGATTTTGACTTTGTCAGTCACCGCGCGCTGCCTGAATTGCCTGCCAGATCCGATGCGGCGTTGCCGGCATGTCGATATGGGTAATGCCAAATTCCGACAACGCATCGACCACCGCGTTCATCACGGCCGGCAGAGAGCCAGCACACCCTGCCTCCCCGCACCCCTTGGCACCAAGCGGATTGGTACGAGCGGGCACCGGATGACTCTCAAAACCCAGTGAAGGAAGGTCCGAAGCGCGCGGCAACCCATAGTCCATGAACGAGCCGGTCAAAAGTTGCCCGTCCTCATCGTAAACAACCCGCTCCGTCAATGCCTGGCCAATGCCCTGGGCGATGCCACCATGTGCCTGGCCCGCCACCAGCATGGGGTTCACCAGCACACCAAAATCGTTGACTGTTGCGTAACTGACCACCTCGACAATGCCGGTATCGGGATCCAGCTCAACTTCCGCAATGTGGCACCCATTCGGAAATGCCGAGGGCACACCTTTGAAAACGTGATTGACGTCAAGCGTTCTCGGCATATCCTCCGGCAAACTTTGGGCCAGCCGCGCACGCGCCGCGAGGTCGATGATCCCGATCCCCAGATCAGTTCCGGCGACACTGAACCGTCCATGCCGGAACTCGATATCGGCGACCGCTGCCTCGAGAAACTGCGCAGCGAGTTGCTTGCCGCGTTCCACCACGATGTCGCTCGCTTCCAGGATCGCGCCGCCACTTTGCATTATCGAGCGCGAGCCTCCGGTGCCACCGCCGGCCACCAGTTGATCGGAATCCCCTTGCAATAACCTGATCTTTTCGAACGGCACCCCCAGTCGAGCGGATAACACCTGAGCGAAGGGCGACGCGTGGCCCTGGCCGTAGTCCAGCGTGCCGGTGATAATCGTGACGGTCCCGTCCGCTTCAAAACGGATGCCGCCCATTTCGTTACCCGCGTCGGCTGTCACTTCCAGGTAATGGCCGATGCCGCGGCCACGAACTTTGCCGCGCACTCGGGTTGCCTCCTGCCGCGCCGCATAACCGTCCCAGTTCGCGGCAAGCAGGGCTTTTTCCATCACGGCCGGGAATTCGCCACAGTCGTACAGCATGCCTGACGGTGCCTTGTATGGCATTTGCTCCGGTTGAATGTGATTTCGCCGACGTAACTCGATCCGATCGATGCCGATCTCGCGTGCCGCAGTTTCGACCAGCCGCTCCATGTAATAATTGCCTTCCGGCCGGCCGGCGCCGCGATAGGCACCAACCGGGGTCGTATTGGTGAACATGCATTTGGTCGACACCTCGATCAGCGGCGTGGCGTAGACACCAATAATATTTTTCACCGTGTTCATGGTCGGCGGAATGGTGGTCGCGCTGTTTAGCCAGGCCCCGAGATTGCCGTACCCGGTCAGCCGCAGCGCCAGAAACTTTCCTTGCGCGTCCAGCGCCAGTTCCGCGGTCATTTCATGATCGCGGCCATGACTGTCCGACATAAAGCTTTCCGACCGCTCATCGGTCCACTTCACCGGTTGGCCCAGGGCACGGGCGGCGTGCAAAAGGCAGATATATTCGGGATAGGCGGAGGCCTTCATGCCGAACGATCCGCCGACGTTGCCAGTCAACACACGCAATTTTTCGACCGGAATGCCAAGAATGCCACTGACCAGATTGCGTTGCCCGAACACACCCTGGCAGCCGAGGCGCAAGATCAACCGGTCACTTTCGGCATCGTATTCGCCGATGGCGCTCCGCGGCTCCATCGGACAAACCACGATCCGATTATTCCTGACCGATAACTTAGTCACATGCGCCGCCATGGCAAACGCCGCCGCAACCTTTTCCGAATCGCCGAAATGAAAATCCATACAAACGTTGCCGGGCGCTTCGTCATGCAACAGCGGCGCGTCCGGCACGGCAGCCTCACTGGCGCAGGTGACGGCCGGCAGCGGGTCAATATCGGCAAACACCGCTTCAGCAGCGTCCTTGGCCTGCTTGCTGGTTGCCGCCACGACCATCGCGATCGGTTCGCCCACATAGCGAACCCGACCCGTCGCCAACGGCCGCTGCGGCGGCCGAGGCGTGGCCGACCCGTCTCGATTTTTCCCCGCCGCCGCCGGCATGTTTTTGATCTCCGCCGCATCCAGATCAGCAACCGTGATCACTGCCCGCACACCCGGCATCTCGCGCGCCGCTTCGGCATCGACCGAGAGCAACAAACCGTGCGCAACCCGGCTGCGCACCATCACACCGTAAAGCTGCCCGGCAACGTTGAGGTCATCGCTATAACGGCCCTCGCCGCGCAGCAGAACCGGATCCTCCTTGCGTGAAACCGGCTGACCGACGGCGAATTTCTCAGTGAGCTGCAAGGACGGATCGAACGGCGCATTCATCGGACAAGACACTTTCGTTACAACGCGGCCCAGAGGGCGCTTCGCGATATACAACAGGATATAGCGCCGCAGCACAACCCTACTGGCTGGCAAGTACCTCGATCGAGGTGGACTTGATCAGCGCCAGTACCGGCCTGCCCGGAGACAATGCCAGACGAGCGACGGCGTCCGGTGTGACCCGGGCCAGCAATGCCCCGTCCGGCAACGCAATCTCCACCATCACCGCACGCCGCGTGGGATCCCCGGCAATTTGCTGAACCGTCCCGGGAACGACGTTGTGCAGGCTGATCGCTTCAGGCGCGCGACCGGCCAGGATCACCTCGCGCGCCGGAATGCGGATCCGGCACTCGCTGCCCAGAGCCGCGTCCAGCAATGGCACCCAGAACCGAGACCCACCGGCGTCCAACAGCGTAAGTTCACGCGCCGGGTCATGCTTCGCCACACGGCAGTGCAGCAGCGCAGCAGCATCATCGCGCCGTGCCAGCGGCAGATCGGCCCGCGTGGCGACCTCGGCCACGGGTCCAAAGCCGATCACGTGGCCGGCATCAATCAACACCAGTGAGTCGGCCAGCCGCGTTACCTCGTCCAGCGAGTGCGTCACGTATAAAACAGGCAGCCGCAGCGCTGTTTTCAGCCGTGTCAGATACGGCAAAATCTCCGCCTTGCGTTCAGCGTCGAGGCTGGCCAGCGGTTCATCCATCAACAGCAAATGCGGTTGCGCCAGCAAAGCACGGCCGATCGCCACGCGCTGGCGCTCGCCACCGGACAAAGTGTGCGGTCGGCGATCGAGCAGTCCGGCAATGCCAAGCAGTTCGACCACGTCGCCGAATTGCACGGTGCCCGGTGGCGCCCGCCGCATACCGAAGCGCAGGTTCGTGGCGACCGACATATGCGGAAACAACTTCGCGTCCTGAAACACCAGGCCGGCGCGGCGTCGTTCCGGCGGCAGCCACACTCCGGTTGCCGCATCGGCCAGCAGCAACCCATCAATTTCGATCCGGCATTCGTCAGGCCGCAGCAGGCCGGCAGCAGCCAAAATCACGGTTGACTTGCCGGCACCCGACGGGCCGAACAATACGGTCACTCCCGGCGAGGGCACCTCGAACGCCATGTCCATCTGCACCGAGGGGAACTTGTGACGCAGCCGCACCGACAAACTCATCGGCCAAGCGCCACGTTCAATCGCTTGCTGACCCACTCCGACAGTAGCAGCCCGATCAAAGCCAATGTCAGCGACACCATCGACAGTTCGGCAGCCTTCGTCTCGCCGCCCGGCACCTGCAACGCGGCATAGATCGCCAGCGGCAGGGTTTGCGTCTGGCCGGGAATGTTGGCGGCGAAGGTGATCACCGCACCGAACTCGCCAAGGCAGGTCGCATAACCGACAATTCCGCCGACCAGGATGCCCGGCGAGGCCAACGGCAACGTGACATTGATCAACCGGTCCAGGCGGCCCGCACCGAGGGTACGCGCCGCCTGCTCCATGCCCGGATCAACCGCCTCCAGCGACAGCCGGACGGCGCGCACCATCACCGGGAACGTCATGACGGCACAGGCGAGGCTGGCGCCCGCCGTGGTGAACACCAGCCTGATATCGAACCAGTGCAACAGCAACGATCCGATCGGCCCGCGGATGCCGAACAGGATCAGCAACAGCCAGCCGGTGACGACCGGTGGCAGCGCCAGCGGCAGATGCACCAGCGCGCTCAACAACGAGCGGCCGGGAAACCGGTAGCGCGTCAGCAGCCACGCCATCACCACCGCCAAAGGCAATCCGAACCCCACGGCACGCGCCGCGACCACCAGCGTCAACCGTACCGCTTCCCATTCTTCTGGCGAAAGGATCAGATCATTCGACCTTAAAGCCGCGTTGCACGAACACCGCACGTGCCGGCGGACTGCTCAGAAATTGCAGTAACGCACGCGCCTCCGGTGTGTCGCCCGATTTGGTCACCGCGAACGGGTAAGAGACCGGATCGTGGCTGTCGGCCGGGAAGGTGCCCGCGACCATGACGGCCTTGGACACCGCCGCATCCGTTGCATAAACGATGCCGGCCGGCGCCTCGCCCCGTTCCACCAGCAGCAGAGCAGCGCGCACATCCTCGGTGCGTGCCAGCCGAGGCGAAACACTGTCCCACATCCCCAGTTTCTTCAGCGCCTGCTCAGCATAAATGCCAACCGGCACATGCGCGGGATCACCGGTCGCCAGCCGTCCATTGGCACCCAGCAGCCCCATCAGGTTGAAGCTTTTGTTGATCGTCACATGCATCGGCTTGTCGGCGGAAACCACCAGGACCAGATCGTTGCCAAGCAAATCCTTGCGCGTGTCGGCAACGATCAAATTCTTCTGCGCCAGATAATCCATCCATTTCTCATCGGCTGAGGCGAACACGTTGGCCGGCGCGCCCTGCTCGATCTGGCGCGCCAGAGTCGAACTCGAACCAAATGACATCACCAGTGGCTTGTGGCCCGCGGCGGCCCATTTCGCCGAAATATCCTTCATTGCGTCCGTCAGGCTCGCCGCCGCGAACACCGTCACCTGCTGGGCTTGCGCCGTCAGCGGCAGCAGCAGGACAAGCAAAACATACAGGAAACGCATGACAAAACCTCTTATTGTTGCAAGGAATGGACGCCGCCGAGCACGGCGTCGAGTTGATCAGCCGTCAACGGCCGCCCGTAGACGACTGCGTTGAATGTCGCCGCAAGCGTGGCCGGTTCGTGTCCGCTCAACCAGGCCAGACCGAGCAGCCGGTTGATCGATGGCGGCTCTTCAACCCAGCCGAACGGCAAAGCAGGCGCCACCAGAGCGTGACCTTCGCGCACCGCGCGCACGGCTTGCCAGTCCGAATGTTTCAGCGTCTCGCGCATTGCCGGGTCGGAGAAAATCACGATATCTGGATCGAGCGCAGCGATCGCTGCGATACTGGATGTGCGAAACGTTCCCTGCCCTGCCGGTGCCAGCACCTGCCAGCCAACGTGTTTGAACACTTCGGTAACATCGGTGTCCGGCGCGGTGACGGTCAGGCCGTCAGCACCTCGTGCATAAAGCACACGAGGATGTGCACCTGGCGACGTTGGCAACGGCAACACCGGTAACGCCAGCATTGCCTCAAAGTAGTTCGCCAGCGTCTCGGCGCGCGCTTCCCGGTGCAGAATGCCACCCACCTGGCGAACAATCAGCGGGATCTTGTCCAGCGGGCCGGCAAACAGCAACGTCGGGATCCCGGTCTTTTGCTGGGTCGCTTGTGCCAGCTCGAAATAACGTGGCGTCACCTCACCGTAGTCGAGGATCAGATCCGGCTTCAGCGCCTTGATCTCGTCGGTCACGTCTTCGTGGCCGGTCAGGCGAGGAATGCGCGGATGATTGGCGCTGTCGGGCAACAACGTCTTTGCTTCGGCGGACAGCGGCCCAGGCCAGCCGACCATGAGATCGGGGGCGATTGCTTCAAGCAGAATGGCGGCAGGCGGGCCGGCCGGCAGCACATGGGCGATTTCCGCCGGCACTTGCACGGTGCGGCCGGTGGAATCCGTGACCTCCACGCCAAATGCCGCGGCGCACCAGAACAACGGCAGAATGACAATCAGGCGGCGCAGCATGTCGGCCTCTCAGCTTGGCACGGTATATTCCGGTCGATATAGCGACAACGGACGGCCAGGGAAATCCCACCTCGCCGCCCGATGGCGCCGATCCGTCCATACGTTCGCGTGATTGATCCCGCGCTCAGGCCGTGTTTGGGTATGTTGTCATGCCAAAGCGAAAACCAAAAACGGAGGATCCGGGCAAGGCCGGCGATCGCCTGAATATCAGGATCGATCTGGCCGGTGGGCTGCGGATCGGGCCCGGAAAAGTCGCGGTATTGGAAGAAATCGCCCGCTCTGGTTCGATTTCCGCCGCTGGGCGGGCATTGCGGATGTCATATCGGCGGACCTGGGAGCTCGTCGAGGACCTGAACACCGGTCTCGGCACGCCGGTCGTTGAAACCGCTGCGGGCGGCAGCGGTGGTGGCGGTACGGTCTTGACCCCGGCCGGCAAGGCGATCATTGAACGCTACCGTGCGATCGAAATGGATACAGCGGTCGCGGCCCGAAAACATTTACTCGCGCTTAACCGTTTCCGTGCCAGTAAGTGAGCCGGAACCAAACGGAGGCCATGTGATGAAACTTTCCGCCCGCAACCAGATCGCCGGGATGATCAGGACCGTGAAGCCAGGTGCGACCACCACGCATGTGACGATCGAGGTGTCGCCGACGGTGACGATCACTGCCTCCATCACCAACGAGGCGGCTGAGGAACTGGGATTGAAGGCGGGCATGCCGGCGTTCGCGGTGATCAAGGCCTCGGACGTGATGGTCGGCGTCTGATTACTCCGCCGCGGCCTGGGTGACGCCCAGAGGCCGCAATGCCGCAAGAAATGAAGTCGTGCCGGCGGACCGTAGCGGGATAAAGCGCTTGGCGGTCTGCCGGCACAGTCGTTTCACCGTCAGCGCGGCGTCGTGACTGACACAGTCCACCGGGAACAGCACGACGTCAGCGCGTGAGGTCAGGCCGGCCAACAGGTCCGGATGATGCTCGATGCCGCCGTCATGGTGCAACAGTTCCGCACCCTTGCCGGCGGACAGCGCGCGCAGTTGCGCGACCTGATGCGGCCGGCCGCCGACATAGAGCAACGTCATTCCGTCGACCCGCCAAGGCAGCGTCTCGGTTGCCGGTTGCAGATCCGCCTCGATCGAAGCAAGTTCGACACGTAATGTTGCGGTCTCGGTCTCCAACGTGGCACGGGCGGCATGTTCGCGGCTCAGGTCATCGCGGGTTTCCGCGAGACGCGCCTCAACCGCTGCGCGACGACGGGTTTCGGCGGCGAGGCGCCGTTCAAGATCGGCGACCAGTGCGCGCAACGCGGCACTTTCATCGCCGGTGGCGACCGGCGCTTCTTCGAACAGGCGTTGCCGCAACGACTGGCGCAGATCGCGGATACTGGCGTCACGGGTCACCACGGCCTGGTGCAGCGCCTCCTGCTGACGGCGCAGCCTGGCTTCCAGTTCGGCGTTGCGCTGTTCCAGGTCGCACAAGCGCCTGATATCCGCTCGGTTCGCGGCGCCGACCAGATGCGACAGCATGTGCACCTCGCCGAACACCAGCCGCACCACAGCCTGCGTTGTGCCGGGATGGGTCAGCACAGCCCAGTACGCACCCGGAATGTCGCCGCGCTTCACTGCGTCGCGCCAAAGCGCGATCAGCTCGGCCTCGGTGCGCGCTTTTCCGAACTGACTGATCGATAGTTTATGCCGGCGATCGAGCGCCTTGTGCAGCAACTTCGCGGCCTGATCGTGCTTTGCCGCGAGGCTGACCGCTTTGTGATGCAAATCGTGATCGGTCCAGTCGTTCTGCGCCAGACCGAACCGGGTCAGCGTCTGACGCAGTTCGGTTGTCGAGAGACACGTGCCAATGATCGAACAATGCAGGTTCTGGCTGAACTCCCAGATTTTGGTGCGCCGTGTCGACGGGTCTTCTGCGGCAGGTTCCTGCGGACGTTTCACGAGTTGCGGCGGTAATGGCGCCAGCGTGAACTTGTGGTCGCAGCGCGCGTCATCGATACGAATGGCGGACTGGTCAATCCGGCCGCCCGTCACCGCCGGCCCGCTGTGCAGTGGACCTCGCGCAAACGGTGCGAAAACCGAATATCCCGTGTCCGCCATGGAACGACCACTCCCCGGAATATCGTGCTTTATAACGGCGAGCCCGGAGGCGGTATCCGCCTCCGTGCCGCGCTGGGGTTAAAGTCCTGCCTGAGTAACGAACTTGGTGTTGAGATAACCTTCGATCGCCTCCGACCCGCCCTCTGAGCCGTAGCCGGAGTCTTTCACACCGCCGAACGGCACCTCCGGCAGTGCGAGGCCGTGGTGATTGATGGCGATCATCCCGCTTTCCACCGCTGCGGCGATGGCATTCGCGGTCTTGGCAGAACGTGTGTAGGCGTACGATGCGAGGCCATAGGGCAACCTGTTTGCTTCCGTCACAACCTCATCGAAGCCGCTGAACGGGGAGATTACGGCCAGCGGGCCGAACGGCTCCTCATGCATGACGCGGGCATCTTTGGGCACATCGGTGAGGACGGTTGGCTCGAAGAAATTGCCTTTGTTGCCGATCCGGCTGCCGCCGGTTCTGACCGTGGCACCCTTTTGTGCCGCATCGCCAATGAACATCTCCATCGCCGCAATGCGCCTGGGGTTCGCCATCGGGCCCATGTTGGTGGATGCTTCCATGCCGTCGCCAACGTGCAGCGCCTTGGCATGGCCGACGAAGGAGTCGACGAACTGCTCGTACACCTTCTCCTGGATCAGGAATCGCGTCGGTGAGACACAGACCTGACCAGCATTGCGGAATTTCGCACCGGCGAGCAACCGGCTGGCGATCTCGACATCCGCATCGTCGAACACAATGGCCGGAGCGTGACCGCCCAGTTCCATGGTGACGCGCTTCATGTGCAGGCCGGCGAGCGCGGCAAGTTGCTTGCCAACCGCGGTCGAGCCGGTGAACGACATCTTTTTGATGATCGGATGCGGAATGAGATATTCCGAGATTTCTGCGGGCACGCCGTAAACGAGGTTGATCACCCCCGCGGGCACACCGGCATCGGCGAAGCAGCGGATCAGTTCGGCCGGCGATGCAGGGGTTTCCTCCGGCGCCTTGACGATGATCGAGCAGCCTGCCGCCAGAGCGATGGACAGTTTTCGAACTACCTGGTTGATGGGGAAGTTCCACGGCGTAAACGCCGCCACGGGTCCGACCGGCTCCTTGACCACGAGCTGGTAGATGCCCTCGGCGCGAGCAGGAATAACCCGGCCGTAGGTGCGGCGGGCTTCCTCGGCGAACCAGTCGATGACGTCGGCGCCTGCCAGGACCTCGCCTTTGGCTTCGGGCAACGGCTTGCCTTGTTCCTGGGTCAGGTAAGGCGCGATGGTGTCGGCTCGTTCGCGCAGCAGATCCGCCGCCTTGCGCATGACTTTCGCGCGATTATAGGCCGAGATATTGCGCCAGATGTGGAAACCTTTGTCGGCTGCTTCCAGGGCGCGATCGAGGTCGGCGCGCTCGGCATGGGCGACTTTCCCGGCCGGTTCGCCGGTGGCCGGGTTGATCACGACCAGCTTGCGGCCGGCGGCAGCGCCGGTCCACGCGCCATCGATATACAGTTGAACGTCGGGGTACATAGTCGTCTCCTGGCCCTGCTATATCCATTTGGATACTTCGAATGTGGCCCAGGTTGACGGCGTTGCCAAGCCCCGAGGGACCACGGAATTGGATTTGCAGTGCAGCTGGGCTGCCTCACTCCGCCGACCGCACTTGCTGGTAGTATCCACATAGGTATAGCGTTACCGGTAGACTGCAGCATCACGCCGGCACGCAACGACAAAATCCGCATCACCCATCAGGAGGAACGAACATGGATACAATCGCGCTGGATCCAAGACTTCGCCATGCCACAGGCTTTCTCGGGCGCAATGCCCAGATGCTAATCGACGGGAAAATGGTCGGGGCGGCGTCAGGTAAGATGTTCTCGGTCTATAATCCCGCGACCGGCACGCTGATCGCCAACGTGCCCGAGGCCGACAAAGCGGATGTCGATCTGGCCGTCGCCGCCGCCCGCCGCGCGTTCGACAGCGGACGCTGGAGTGCGGTGTCTCCGTCCCAGCGCGGCAAATTGCTGTGGCGCCTTGCCGATCTGATCGAACGCGATCTGGAGGAACTGGCGGAACTTGAATCGATCGACAACGGCAAGCCCTATGCGGTCGCACGAGCGGCCGATCTGCCGCTGGCCGTCGACATGTTCCGCTACATGGCCGGGTGGGCCACCAAGATCACCGGTTCGACGCTGTCGCTGTCGCTGCCCGGCGAATATCTGTCCTACACGATGCGCGAGCCGGTCGGTGTGGTCGGCCAGATCATCCCCTGGAATTTCCCGCTGTTGATGGCGTGCTGGAAGATCGCCCCCGCGCTGGCGGCGGGCTGCACCGTGGTGCTGAAGGCCGCCGAGCAAACCCCAATGACCGCCCTGCGGCTGGCCGAACTGATCCAGGAGGCCGGCATTCCGGCCGGAGTGGTCAACGTCCTGACCGGCTTCGGCGAGACCGCCGGCGCGGCTCTGGCGGCCCATCCTGACGTCGATAAGGTTGCCTTTACCGGCTCGACCGAAGTAGGAAAACTGATCGTGCAGGCGGTGGCGGGCAATCTGAAGAAAGTGTCGCTGGAGTTGGGTGGCAAGTCGCCCGCAATCATTTTGGCCGATGCCGACCTGGATGCGGCCATCGCCGGAGCGGCCAGCGCGATCTTCTTCAATCATGGTCAGTGCTGCTGCGCCGGATCGCGACTGTACGCACACAAGACCATTTACGACAAAGTGGTCGCCGGGGTTGCCGATATCGCGTCGAAGATCAAAGTCGGACCAGGTCTCGATCCGGCAACCGAAATGGGACCCCTGGTGTCCGACGAACAATTCGCTCGCGTCACCGGGTTTATCGAGGACGGCCGCAATGCCGGTGCGACAGTCGCAGTCGGCGGCAATCGTGTCGGCAACCTGGGCTATTTCGTTGCACCCACGGTGTTGGAAAATACCACGCCGGACATGCGCGTGATCCGAGAGGAAATCTTTGGCCCGGTGGTTTGTGCAACACCGTTCGGTGACGACGATCTCGACGCGATCGCGAAGCAGGCGAACGACACGATCTATGGCCTCGCCGCCAGTGTGTGGACGCGGAATGGCGGCACGGCACACAAGCTGGCGCGGCGCATTCGTTCCGGTACGGTGTGGATCAATTGTCACAACGTGTTCGATGCTTCGCTGCCGTTCGGTGGCTACAAGCAGTCCGGCTGGGGCCGTGAGATGGGCGAGGAAGTGTTCCACAACTACACCGAAGTGAAAGCAGTCACCGCGGCGTTGTAATCATGTGTGGAGCGGGCGGGATCTCCCGTCCGCTCCATCCCTGAATTTTCGGACCCGGTGCCGTATGGACTTTCGTTGTGCCATTCGTTATATATGTTTGGGAATAGCGTAGCGAGCACGCGATGGACGCAATCACCGCCCGGTACATCGAAGGTCAGAGCTTGACCACCTGGGCAGTCCTGCCCGGCGGCGAGCAGGTTTGTCTGGGCTTCACAGCCTCCGATGGCGAAACCCATCGCATCATTCTGCCATTCGCAGCGTTGACAGGTTTGCTCATGACCCTACCGCGCATTCTGCAGACCGCTCTGGATGAACGTTTCCCTGACAGTACCTTGCGAGTTGTTCACCCTCTAAGCGCGTGGCGGCTGGAACAATCCGAGGGCGACAACGGTTTAATTCTGAAACTCGGCACGCATGACGGCTTTGAGGTCGCGTTTGCGGTGCCTGACGAAGATGCCTGTTCGCTTGGTGCGGCGCTGCTGACGCCGGCCGGCCAGGCGAACCCCATTCAAATAAGGAGACCCAACTGATGAATGTCATGGCGGAAGTGCATCCATTCCTCGACGGCAAGCCGAAGCGCATGCTGATCGACGGCAAACGGCTGGAGGCTGTATCGGGCAAAACCTTCGAAAGTCGCAATCCCGCGACCGGCGAGTTACTGGCCAATGTAGCCGAAGGAGATGCTGAGGACATCAATCTCGCCGTCGCCGCTGCGCGCCGCGCGTTCACCGGTCCGTGGAGCAAATTAAAGCCAGCGGAGCGGCAACGTTTGTTGTTGCGACTTGCCGATTTGGTCGAAGAAAATATCGAGGAATTTGCCCAACTCGATACGCTCGACATGGGCGCTCCGATCAGCCGCACGCGCGCCGGCCGTCAGCGCGCGACCGGCATGCTGCGCTTCTATGCCGGTATGGCCACCGCATTGCACGGCGAAACAATCGAGAACTCGTTGCCGGGCGATTATGTCTCGTTCACGTTGAAGGAACCGGTGGGCGTGGTCGGCGCGATCATCCCCTGGAACGGTCCGTTGAGCGCGTCGATCTGGAAGATTGGTCCGGCGTTGGCCACCGGCTGCACCGTCGTGCTGAAACCAGCCGAGGAAGCTCCGCTGACGCCGCTGCGGCTTGCCGAGCTGTGCCTGGAGGCGGGTGTGCCGCCCGGCGTGGTCAACGTCGTGCCGGGCTATGGTGAGACCGCCGGTGCTGCGCTGGCCTCGCATCCCGATGTCGACAAGGTGGCGTTTACCGGATCGCATCTGACCGGCCAGTCGATCATCCGCGCCTCTGCCGGAAATTTAAAGCGTGTCTCCCTGGAACTGGGCGGCAAATCGCCAGACATCGTGTTCGCCGACGCCGACCTGGAGCAGGCGGTGCCGGGCTCCGGCATGGCAGTGTTCGCCAACTCCGGACAAATTTGCAGCGCTGGCACGCGACTGTTTGTCGAACACAAGATTTACGATGAGTTCGTGGGCCGGGTCGCCGCGTTCAGCAAAACGTTACGCGTCGGCGATGGCCGGGATCCGAAAACCCAGGTCGGGCCGTTGGTTTCACGGGAGCAATTGGACCGTGTCACCGGCTATCTGGCCATCGGCCGGCAGGAAGGCGCCAGGCCGTTGTCCGGCGGTGAACGTTTGACCGAGGGCGATATGGCGAAAGGCTATTTCGTGCCGCCAACGGTTTTCGCGGGTGTTCGTGACAATATGAGAATAGCCCAGGAGGAGATTTTCGGGCCGGTGATCTCGGCGATTCCGTTTACGGATATTGAGGAAGTCATCGAGCGGGGCAACAAGACTCAGTTCGGTCTGGGCTCCGGCGTGTGGACGCGCGACGTTGGCAAAGCGCACAAATTGGCGAGGAGCATTCGTGCCGGATCGGTGTGGATCAACTGCTATCAGGCGATGGACCCGGCGGTGCCGTTCGGCGGCTACAAGATGAGCGGTTATGGCCGTGAGTCCGGCGTGCAGCACCTGGAAGAATATCTCAACACGAAGTCGGTGTGGATCAAGACCGACTGAACGCCTGTATCGCGTGCCCCTCCCATTTCCGG
>Ga0187867_10000591_pt1 | contig 32087 bp, 24 predicted proteins | sample June2016WEW_13_1_FD_132976 | JGI IMG/M metagenome (GOLD analysis project Ga0187867, IMG submission 132976) | Peatland microbial communities from SPRUCE experiment site at the Marcell Experimental Forest, Minnesota, USA - June2016WEW_13_10 | ecosystem: Environmental > Terrestrial > Soil >... | reverse complement strand
GTGGATTTGGTGACTAATGGCGCCGAGCTCATGCCACCGGAGCTCGGGGCGGCCATCGGCGTCACCGGCGATTTCCACGAGAGGTTTTCGGCCCTGTACGAGGCCGGTGTGCGTGTGTTCTGTCTTGACACGGCCAACGGAGCCCACGTTCAGGTGGACGCCGCGATCACCTGGTGCCGCAATCAGGTGAAGGACATCTTTGTGGTGGCGGGAAATGTAGCCTCAGCCGAGGCGTTCAGGTGGCTGGAGGATCACGGCGCCGACGCCGTGCGTGTAGGCATTGCCGGTGGCTCGGTATGCGAGACCAGGACGGAGACCGGTGTGTTCGTCCCGACTCCGTATGCGGTTTGGGAGTGCGCACAGGTCAAGCGCCACGCGCTCGTCATTGCGGACTCGGGTGTCCGCACTCCCGCGGACTTCTGCAAGCTGTTGGCGTTAGGTGCCGACGCGGTCATGCTCGGTTCCGCACTAGCCGGGACCCGGGAGGCGCCGGGTCGGGTCATCCTCGTCGACGGCAGCAAGTTCAAGATCATGCGCGGCGCCGCTTCGTTCTCCGTGCAGCAGGAGTTCGGCGGCCAGCAGCCCGAGTACGTCGAAGGTGCTGAGACCATGGTGCCCTACAAGGGGTCGGTGCTCGATGTGACCTCGCGGTACCTAGCCGGCTTGCGAAGCTCCATGTCCTACATGAACGCGAGGACGCTCGAGGAGTACCGGGCCAATGTCGAGTTTGTGTTCCACCACTACCGCGCCGGCGTGCGCGGAGGGTGAGCGCGTCGATCACCACCCCACGAGGCGCTGACAAGGACTTTCGGGTGGAGATGACGAGACAACTCCCGCAACAGGGCACATATTCGCGAATTGTCCAGTCGTTCGCCCCGATCAGGGCACGCTAACGTTCATTGATGACCGGAGGTCCCGATCCGGCCGCCCCTGAGGGCGGTGCCCCTCGGCAGGTGAGCCTCAGGCAACGCCTGCTCGCGCGCCGGAAGCACGACTCGGAAAAGGCGCCCTTGGGCGACCGCCTGCGCAGCCTCGTTCTCAAGCCGGCCGAGGCCGACACGGCTTCCACAGCCGAGGGTTCGCCGGGGCCGGCGTCCCTCGAGGAGTTGGAGGCCGAAGTCAGGTCGGCCAACGACAAGGAGCGGTTCATCGGGCTGGTGGCGGCGCCGCTCGCCGCGGCCATTGGGATCCTCGTGATCAGCGCCCTGATCGTCAATGACCCGCCGGCCCGACTGAAAGACGGTCGGATTGACACGCTCCATGTGAGCCTGTCGCTCTACCACGACCTGGGCGGTGTGATCCTGGCCCTCTCGGTACTGATGTTGGTGACTGCCATGTGGCGCAAACGCCTGTACCTCGGCATCGTGACGGCCCTCTACGGGCTCGCCATCTTCAACCTTCACTACTGGGGCTTCGGGGTCCCGTTCATCCTGTTCAGCGCCTGGCTGTTGGTGCGGGCCTACCGGCTGCAGCGCGATCTGCGCGAGTCCACCGAGGGCAATCCGTCGCGCACCGGTGCCCAACGCCCCGGACGCGGTGCCACGCCGCGCAGGTCATCTGCCAACAGTCGTTACACGTCACCGACCGGAGCTCGAAAGCGATCGTCGGCACCCAAGCCCGGTAACAAGCAGCAAGCCCGCTGACGGGCTGCGGTCATTCCTGGGGAACGATTGAGCGGGGGGCACGACACGGGGTCGTAGAGAGCATGCTATGTCGCAGTGACCGACGGAATCTGAGCCGACTCCCTGCCGATGTTCCCTCGCTTGACGAGCACGGCTCCCACGAGTAGCCCGAGGATGACAAGCAGGACTGCCGGCAGAACGAACACCCTCCATGAGCTGTGCTCGGCCGCCATGGCGCGAGACGTGGAGATGAGCGCAGGGTCCTCGGGGACCGCAACCGCTCGGAGCGTCGTCCCGGGAGAGTAGAACGCGCTTCCTGGTATGGCGTCGTTGTAGCGATGGCCGTCAAGGCTGAACGTCCCCTTGCACTCGTAGCCGGCGAGATTGCTTCCGCTGCCGCCCATAAGGCCGAGGCACCCGGACACTGTGACCTCGACGGCGACGCCCTGCCGGTGCAGACGGGTGATCTGAGCGTTCTTCTGAATTCCGGCGACGAACAGAACGATGACGGTGGCGGCGAGAGCCATGAGACAAATGCCGACGACGGCGTGCCCCACACGGCGGGCGTCTACCTCCGCGCTGGCCCCCCGAAGAGCCATGACGGGCTCTCCGGGCGTACCGATGCGCCCTGTTGTCACCTCGGAGTCACCGAGGCCGGTCCTTCGGGAGCCGGTCGCCCCGCCGCCGTTATCGGACAGTGCATCAGCTAGACCTCTTCGTTCGTCGCCGCGCCGCAGTCCTCGGGCGATCGGAGGATCGTAGCGGTGATGCTGTCGCAGACAGCTCAGCGGCTTGGAGCGCCACTCCCGGTTCGCCAGCGTGGACGGTCTCGTTGAGGCACAAGCACACCACGGCGCCGAACCGCGTCCCTGCCCCTCGTCCAGTTCACACACTGTTAACGCGGGCGTGACAGTACAGAAACCCCCGGCCTCCATTCTTGCCATCTACCGGCGGACAGCCGCCTTTATCTTGCCGCATCCGGTGCTTTGGCACGCTCCTGATGGGCGAGGACTCGGGACGCATTGATTACGAGAGGAGCACTCGAGCCGTGCATCTGTTGTTCGCGACAGTCCCCGTTCCGTATCCGAGTTGGCTGAACCCGGCCGACAACACGTGGCAGATAACCGCTGCAACCTTCGTCGGCCTCATGAGCCTTCCTGCCCTGGCGGTCCTTTACGCCTCGACCGTGCAGAAGAAGTGGGCGGTGAACGTGCTCGCCATGATGTTCGCCGGGTTCTCGCTGGTCCTCGTCGCCTGGGTGCTTTGGTCATACAAGATGGGCTTTGGTGCCACTTCGATCGGTGGAGGAGTGAGGAACGGGATACAAACCCAGCTCTCCGGCGTCGGGTGGGTAAAACACCTCTTCGAGAACTTCGTCGGCAAACCAGGTGGTATCACCAGCAGCGTCGGTGAGCAAGGCCAGGCAGTCTCGGCGGCCAACACCGCCATCCCCTTCCACTTCCCAACCTCGTCGCTCGCCTACTTCCAGTTCGTCTTCGCCGCCATCACGCCTCTTCTGTTCCTGGGAAGCGTGCTCGGCCGTATCAAGTTCAGCGCCTGGTGCCTCCTCGTGCCGCTGTGGTCGACCTTCGTCTACGGCGTGGACGCGTTCATGTTGTGGGGTGGCGGCTACCTGGCTCAGGAGGGCGCGCTCGACTTCTCGGGTGGCTATGTCATCCACATGTCGGCCGGCGTCTCGGGCTTTGTGGCTGCCTGGGTCCTCGGACCCCGGCTGCTGCGGGACCGAACACACGCCATACCCAACAATCTTGTCATGGCGGCTGTCGGAGCCGGCATCCTGTGGCTCGGCTGGAATGGCTTCAACGGTGGGGACCCGTACTATGCCGGGGCGAGCATGGCTGCGGCCGTGATCAACACCAACCTCGCCACAGCAGTCGGCGTCCTTACTTGGATGGCCCTTGACGGCTGGCTCTCCAAGGCGAAGAAACCCACATTCCTCGGCGGCGTGAACGGCATGATCTGTGGCCTGGTCGCGATCACACCTTGCGCGGGCTGGGTCAACGGTCGGGGCGCCATCTACGTCGGCCTTATCGCCACAACGATCGTCTGGGTGGCCTGGAACTACCTCTCTCGAGTGCGGCCTTTCTCGCAGGTGGACGATGCCCTCGGAGTCGTGTACACCCACGGCATCGCCGGCTTCACAGGCGGCATGCTCCTCGGGATCTTCGGAGACCCGAACATGATCCAGTACGGCTGCGGTCATCTGAACGCCGCCGGGCAGGTCGTCAACACCTCGCAGTCGGCCTACGTGGCAGCGCACGGGGTCTGCGTACCGTTCTCGGTAGGCGGCCTTATGTACACCGGCTCCGGCCATCAGCTGTGGGAGCAGTTCCGAGCCGCCTTGTTCGTCCTTTTCTGGTCAGCCTTGGTGACCTACATCTTGATGAAGCTCATCGGGCTGGTCCTCAGAGGTTCCCGTTACAGCGACGAGATACTCGAGGTCGGCGACATGGCAATCCACGACGAGGAGGCCTTCCCCGAAGGAGTCAGCTCGGAGGAAGCGGAAATCATGGAGGAGGCGCTCGTCATGGCCGGCATCGGCGAGGGCACGCCGCCGGATCCTGGACTGGCACCCAGCACCCATCCCGACGTCCCGCACGGCGGTCGAGAACCCTAGGGATTCTTGGGGTAAGTGTCAGGGTCAGGCGGCGCGACCCGGCAGTTGTCAGGCTCCCACGACAGGACGAGTCGTGGGAGCCTGACCGTGCCCGGCAAGGCTTGTGACTCGGAGCTGAGCGAGTACCGTTCTCCGACGGAGGAGAAGGGCTTGCGGGGCACGCGTCCTCGAGCCTTCCCTTAGCCGGCTCGACGACGTGAAAGGTCCGCAATGGTCAACGTCTTCCGATATCACGAGATCTCCGAGTCCTCCCATCGGATCCTGAACCCGCTGTCTTTCGACAAGGTGCTGCTGCTCGGTGACATATGCCGCATCGCGAAGGGCACGCGGCTGTTGGACCTCGCATGCGGGAAGGGCGAGATGCTCTGCATCTTCGCGAGGGACCTCGGTGCCTTAGGCGTCGGCATCGACATTCACGCGCCGCATCTTGCAGACGCTAGAGCAAGAGCCACCGAGCTCGGAGTCGAGCGGGCTGTCACTTTCATCGAGGGTGACGCCGGTGATCCACCGGAGCTCGGTGGAGGCTTCGACATCGTGAGTTGCATCGGGGCCACATGGATCGGTGGTGGGTTGTCCGGCACCCTCGAGTTGATGCGACAGCGGGTCGTGCCCGGCGGGTGGCTGCTCGTCGGCGAGGTCTACTGGGCCGAGCCTCCTCCTCCTCACGTCAAGCAGAAGTACGCGACCGGCCAGGGATTTGCCGACCTTGCCGGCACCTTGGACCGCTTCGAGGCTGCCGACCTGGAGCTCGTCGAGATGGTTCTCGCCAGCCCTGAGGACTGGGATCGCTACGCGGCGAGCCAGTGGCTCAATGTCTCAGACTGGCTCGCCGCCAACCCTGATGACGCGGAGGCGCCCGAGATCCTCGAGGAGCGCAACAGCTCTCGACGTGGCTATCTCGCCGACGAGCGCAGCTGCCTCGGATGGGGTGTTTTCGTTCTTCGAGCGCAAGGGTAACGGTCCCGTCCAGAGCGGGAGGTGCTCTTTTCCGGAGAACTGAACCTCGAAGCGTTGTTGGATCAGAAGGAATGGAGATCAGGATGGCTGTTGTGCCACAGCAGAAGGATCACCTCCCCAACGACGCTCGAGCCCCTGATCGGACCCCAGGACCGGCTGTCGCATGAATCAGATCGGTTGTCGCCCATTACATAGAGCTCGCCTGCTGGGACCTTGAAGGGGTGCTGCTTGGAAGCCACCGGGGTACCGAGCGGCTCAGTCACGTAGGGCTCGGAAAGCTCCCTCCCCTCAACGAAGACACTGTTGCCGGTCGAGTAGACGCTTTGACCAGGTAGCGCGATTACTCGCTTGACGAGATCGTTCTGGCCGGCGACCACGCACATCGTGTCGGCAGGAGGGCGGGCGAACACGACAATGTCGCCTTCGTGCAGGTCGTGCCAGTTGAAGAGGAACTTCTGAACGAGGATTCGATCACCGATCTCGAGAGTGGGCTCCATCGATCCCGAAGGGACGAGGAAGGCCTCGAACGCGAAGGTGCGGACCCCGAGGGCGAACAGCACTGCCACCGCGACAACCACCGTCCACTCTGCCACGACGCGCCGCCGAGGATGCCCCCGGGTAGAAGCTGAGGGCGATGTCGTCTCCTCGCTCGACGGGCTCTCGGGTCTGGCGTCGTCAGCAGCGCCGGTGTCGCGAGATCTCATCGTCGTGGTTCGCCGAAGTCCTCGAAGATACGTGAATCGATACGGAGGTCGCGGACAAGGCATTGCCGCCGACGACATGGAGCGAGCCGCTCGGGGTGGCCGCAGCGCCTCGTCGGCCGAGACCGACGTCCCAGACGATGTTCACATGGAGACCCCGGAGCGTGGGCAACGCCGTGCTCACGGTCTTGCCGAGGAGTCCGCTGCAGTGCAGCATCTGCCCAGGGCCGAAGAGGTTCGGCGAACCGAAATACGCCTCACCAGGCTTGGCGGGACGCCCGACGAGCACCTCCGCACTCCCCTGGTAGCGCGAAGGCAGCGCGATCGCGTCGATGCAACCCGCGGCCCCGCCTATACATGGTCCTCGCATCTCGCGCAGGACCGCCTTCTCGCCGGCCACCGCCGCGCTCGGCCTGACGGCCAGGATCGAGCCAACCTGGCTTGGAGAAGACGGGACCTCTTCGAGGCCAACGTTGAAGTGATGCAACTTGAACACCGACTCCAACTGCCCAGCCGCGTCATTGCGGTTCGAGATCGAGGCGATCACCTCGTTGCTGGAATCGGCGCTAGCCGGCGTCAGTGAGTCCAAGAGCACCATTGGGAGTCCTATAAGAGTTGCGCCCACGAGCAAAGCTGCCACGGTGGCACCGAGACGCCGGGTTGGCCTGGCGACCAACTGTTCGCGGGCAGCGCCCCTCAGGTAGCTCCACGCAACCGAGACACCCGAGGTACCGTCACCCACGAGCAACGCGGCAAGTTCGATCGCCTCGTCACCGTGGCGGTCCCGCCATCTTGTTGGATAGCACCGGACGGCTGCCTCGATCAGCCGGTCGTGCGGGGGTCTTGGCATCAGACTCCTCCAAGCGCGAGTCGCAGTCGACCTACGGCACTGACGCGCTCCAATGCGTCGAGGTGGTCACGTAGCGCCATCGCCCCCGACGAGGTGATCCGATACGGGTGTCGCCGGTCGTCGGCCGGAAGCGCCTCGATGAGTCCGAGATTCTCGAGGCGGTCGAGCGCTCCGTAAAGGGTTCCCGGGCCGAGTTGCAGTCCTGCGAATTCCTTGATGTCCAGGATCAGGGCGTAACCGTGTTTCGGGCTGTCGGCGAGGCTCGTGAGGATCAGGACCGATGCTTCACCCGCCCTGCGTAGAACTTCTCGCCCAATTTCGCCCTTGGGCTCGCGTCCCCTGACGGACATTTCGATCTCCTAGTACGACGGCCAATATATCGGTCGACGTAATAGTAGACGGCCTCGAGCGGGTGGGTCAACAGCAGGCCCGCGCAGCCCGGCTGGAGCTGGCACGCGCCGGAGACACGTTTCAGGGGCGGCTGGATGCCGCACGTGACGAAGTGGGGCCCGCCCGGACGCCGGCCTCATTTCCAGCGGAAGTGCACGAACACCCGTCCGAAGTTGCGCGAGTCCTTCTCCACGCGGTCGTACTGGGCCTTGATTTCCTTTTGATCCAGGAAACGCAGGACCCGTTTCTTCAGCTGACCTGATCCCTTACCCGGGATGATCTCCACCACCGTCGCCCTCATCCGCACTGCCTCTTCGATGACCTCGAGCAAGGCGCGGTCGATGTCGTGTCCGCGGTTGTAGACGTCGTGGAGGTCGAGTTTGAGCTTCATTTGTTCCGCCTCGAGGCCGCGTCCTGGGCGGCGACCACATGGCCCTGCGAGCAACTTACCGATCCCTGACCCCGCACCAGCCGCCGGCGCGAGGTGCCGAGCCGGACCTGGCTGTCTGCGTTGCGCAAGGTCCAGAGTGTGTCGACCCTGCTGCGCGGGATGCCGAGACGTGCAGGCCGCTCGAAGTACCCAAACGGAAATGCCCCCCCACCTGGGACAGGTGGGGGGGCATGCTTGCTGGGCTCGCGCGGGCGGGGGGGGTCACACCCGATGAGCGCGGCGAACTAGCTGGCGACCGTCGTGGTCGTTGTGGAGGTGGTGGCCGTGACGGGCTTGAAGATGTGGATGTGGTGGGTGTTCAAGGCGATCGCCTCGATGGCCTTGACGTCGCCCTTGGCGATGGCAAGATCCTTTGCGACCTGGCCGAGCTGGTAGGTCCAGGTCTTGATCTGGCTCTCGTTGCCGGGATAGCCGGCCGGAGTAAGAGCGAGGGCATCGGCTGAGACGCCTGTAGTCAGCGACGTGGCCGCGGTCACCCGAGAGGTGATGTCGGCGAGCAGGTCAGAGGCGTGCGTCGAGCCGAGCTCGGTGACCAGCGGTGCAAGCTCGGTGGCGAGTCCGGTGTAGCCGGCTTCGGTAACCGTGTCGTTGTCGGCGGCGATTACCAGACCTACCTGGGCAGTTACCACCGCGTACACCCTTTCGTCCGCGACGACGGCCGTGCGCACAGTGTTGAGCTCGGCGTAAGTGGTCGCCGCGGCCGCGTTATTGGCGTCGGTCGCGAGCGCAGTCTGCTCGTTGGTGATGATGGTGGTCAATGCTGAACGGTCCGAGGTGGTGACGTTGGCCGCGTTGGCGACCTCGGTGCCGAGCAGGGCGAGTTGGACCTGCCGGGCGATGATCTGGTGCTCCAGGGCCTCCTGTGCTCTCTGGAACTTTACGGAGCTGTTGGTCTGCAGTGACTGTGCCTGCACCGAGGAAGCAAAGATGAAGCACATGCTCGCGGCGGCGATCAAGGCGATGACTGTTGCTTTGGTGGTGTGTGGTCTCATGAACTCATCGTAACAGTTTCGAAACATATTTGTCAACTAACGGCAGTGAACGAGGAGCCGCGCCGCCGCCCGCTCCGAGCTCTCACCGGTCTACGCAGTCGCACCTGACGGTCCTTCGGCACCGGAAAGAAGGGCGGGCAGCCCATCGATCCGCGTCAGGGTCCTCAGCCGGGGTGAGGACTGATGGAGTGAGAATCCGCTTTCGTGCAGCGACTTCAAGGGGTATGGCACCAGAACAGCCCATCCTCCAACCGCGACGACCGGCCACACGTCGGAGACTTCGCTGTTTCCGACCATCATGAACTGCCCGGGCTCGATCTCGAGCCGGCCGAAGACCTGGAGGTAGGAGTCGGGGGTCTTCTCGCTCAGAATTGTGACGGTCCCGAACAACCCGGCGAGCCCTGAGCGCGCGATCTTGCTCTCCTGGTGGAGAAGGTCACCCTTGGTGATCAGGGCAAGGCGATAGCCGTCGGCGAGAAGAGGAAGCGTCTCGGCCACGCCCGGGAGCAGGTCCACCGGCCGGGCGAGCATTTCTCGGCCGATCTCGAGAAGGAGCTCGATATCGGTCATCGTCACCTTGCCGTTGCTCACCTCGATGGCCGTCTCCAGCATGCAAAGAGTGAATCCTTTGACGCCGTATCCGAACAGCTCGCGGTTGCGCCCCTCGATCTCCTTCAAGCGAGCGAGGACCTCCGCGCCCGTGGCGTAAGCGGCGAGCAGACCTACGAGCCGTTCCTGCGCTCGCGCGAAGGCGTCCTCGCTGTGCCACAGGGTGTCGTCGCCGTCGAACCCGATGACCGTGACCTCTGCGGCGAAGCGGTCCCCGTTCATTTGCCAGACGCTACGGTGAACGCGAGATCATGGTTGACATGAGTGCTCGCTTGCCTTTGACGGTCGCACCGGAAGTCCAGGCGGCGCTCGACGCGGGACGACCCGTCGTGGCCCTCGAGTCGACCATCATCAGCCACGGCCTGCCGCGGCCCCGCAACCTCGAAGTCGCCTTGGAGCTGGAGGCAATGCTTCGGGCAGCGGGGGTCGTGCCGGCGACCGTTGGCGTACCGGCTGGTCAGCCCACAGTCGGACTGGACCCGGACCAGCTCGAGACGCTCGCGACAGCCGCAGATGTAGCCAAGGTGGGCGTTCGCGAGCTGCCGCTCGCGGTTGCGGCCTCCCGGCACGCGGCGACGACTGTCGCTTCGTCGACGACACTGGCCCGCCTTGCCGGGATCCGCGTCTTCGCCACCGGCGGGATCGGTGGTGTCCACCGCCGCGCCAGCGAGACCTTTGACGAGTCTGCCGATCTCGCGACTCTGGCCCGGACCGCCATCACGGTGGTCTGCGCCGGGGTGAAGTCGATCCTCGACGTCCCGGCGACCCTGGAACGCCTCGAGACGCTCGGAGTCACCGTCGTCGGCTATCGGACGCTGCGATTCCCGGGCTTCTACGTCGCCGACTCCGGCCACGACCTCGACTGGGCGGTTTCCGAACCGGAGGAGATCGCCGTAGTCATGCGGGCCGCGGACCGGCTCGGTCTTGCCAACGCGATCGTGATCGCCAACCCGGTGCCGGTCGAGCACCAGCTGGACCCGGAGACTCACGACGCGCTGCTGGCTGACGCTCTCGCCGCTGCAGACCGAGACGGGATCCACGGCAAGGCGGTCACACCCTTCCTCCTCGACCACCTCTACCTGGCGTCCGGCGGGGCCAGCCTCGAAGCGAACATCTGGGCGGTACGCAACAACGTGGCCTTGGCGGCCCGGATCGCGCGGGCCTGGGCCGAGACAGACGAGTGACGCGACCACTGGTGGTCGTGGTTGTCGGCGACGTCATCAACGACATCATCGTGCGTCCGCAGGGACCGATCGATGTCGGCACGGACACGCCGTCGGAGGTCGAGCGGTCACCCGGTGGTTCGGGTGCCAACCAGGCAGCGTGGCTCGCAGCCCTGCGCACGCCGGTGCGCTTCGCCGGCAGGGTAGGCGCGCCGGACGCCGCTTACCATAGGGCGGCGCTCGAACAATTCGGCGTCGACACATGGCTCACGTGCGATGACGACGTCGCCACGGGCACGATAGTCGTGCTGGTGTCCGCGGACGGCGAACGCTCGATGTTCACAGACCGCGGGGCCAATCGCGGCCTTCGGGCTGCCGATCTGCCGGCGCGACTGCTCGACGACGCCCGGCTGTTGCACGTCTCGGGGTACCAGCTCTTCGAGCCGGGGACAAGATCCGCCGTTCGACATCTGTGGGCAACCGCGCTCGAGGCGGGTGTACCGACCTCTGTCGACCCGGGCTCCCTCGCGGGTCTCCGAGAGGTGGGGCCGCAGTCGTTCCTGGAGTGGACCTCGGGAGCGCAGATTGTGTTCCCGAACCTGGACGAAGGCCGGCTGTTGACCGGACGTGACCAGCCGGACGCGATCGTCGCCACGCTGCTCGAGACCTATCCGGTGGTCGCGCTGAAGCTCGGTGCGGCAGGTGCGCTCATCGCCGCAGCCGACGGGAGCCGGTTCCCGGTAGCCGCTGAGCCGGCGGAGGTGGTGGACTCCACAGGTGCCGGAGACGCGTTCTGCGCTGGCTTCCTCACGCCGTGGGTGCGCGGCGGTGATCTGGGCGAGTGTGCCCTGAACGCGGTCAAGGCGTCGGCTAGAGCCACCGGCCAGGTTGGCGCGCGCCCGCGACCGAGCTGAGCGGGAGACGACGGCGGATGTGATCTTCGGCGACGAGTGGGTACACACGCTGGTACCCTCGGGGGTATCGGCACGGCAGTCGGCGTGCGCCGTCAGGAGCCCGGTCGGGAGGCTTTCGTGAATCGTGAGGACTGGGACGAGAGGTACGGGACCGAGGAACTGATCTGGAAGGCCGACCCGAACCGCTTTCTCGTCGAGGAGCTGGACGCACTCGTTCCTGGTAGGGCACTCGACCTCGCCTGTGGCGAGGGGCGTAACGCGGTGTGGCTCGCCTCGAAGGGTTGGCATGTGACCGGCGTCGACTTCTCTCGTGCCGGGCTGGCCAAGGCACGGCGACTGGCGACCGACCGTGGCGTGGAAGCGACCTGGGTCGAAGCCGATGTCGTCGAGTGGCAGCCTTCGCCAGCCTCATTCGACGTCGTGGTTGTGATGTACCTGCACCTTCCCTCCGAGCAACGCCGCCAAGTGCTCGGGCACGCCGCAGCCGCTCTGGCGCCCGGTGGGACCCTGCTCGTGGTCGGCCATGACGCCTCCAACCTCCTGCACGGAACCGGTGGGCCACAAGACCCGGCAGTCCTGTTCGGACCGGAGGAGATCGTCGAGGACCTTTCGGGTCTTCAGATCGAGCGGGCGGAGCGGGTCACGCGCACAGTGGTCACCGACGCGGGTGAAGCGACCGCCTTCGACGCGCTGGTCCGGGCAGTGCGACCCTCCTCCTTACGGAATTGACCGTGTGATCGGCCCTCTCTCGGCTCGTACGAATGCTGACCACGTCTGGTAGCCGCCGTCGAGGTTGCGTGCCTCGATCCCGAGTTCGTGCAGGAGAGCTGTGGCCGTGTGGCCCCGTTGACCCACCTCGCAGTAGACGACGACGGGTCCCTTCCCGATCGCATCGAGGTGATCCCGGAGCGAGTCGATCGGCACGTTGACCGATCCTGTGATCGCGCCGGCAGCATGTTCTTCTCGGGTGCGCACGTCGAGAAGCACCCAGCCATGCTCGATGAGTGAGTCGACATCATGTGGGTCGACGATGTCGCAGTCGCCGGCGAGGACGTTCCCGGCCATGTATCCGAGAAGGTTGACGGGGTCCTTGGCCGAGGAGAACGGTGGTGCGTACGCGAGCTCGAGATCTGCGAGGCGATCGGCAGTCATGCCGGCTGACATCGCAGTCGCGATCACGTCGATCCTCTTGTCGACGCCGTTTCGGCCGACGATCTGGGCACCGAGGATCGTCCCGTCCTCCGGGTCGAAGATGAGCTTTGCAGCCATGCGGGTCGCCCCGGGGTAGTAGGCCGCATGGTCGAAGGGGTGCGAGTGGATCGCTCTGAACGGTCTCCCCGCTGCTCGTAGGCGCCGTTCACTCCAGCCGACTGTCGCGGCGACGACGTCGAAGACCTTCACGATGGCCGTCCCGAGCGATGCGACGGGGTGTGACGGTCGCCCGGCGATGTGGTCCGCGACCCGGCGGCCCTGGCGATTGGCCACGTTCGCCAGCGCGATGAGAGAGGTCGCATGCGATATGGCGTCGGGCTTCTCGACAGCGTCGCCAACTGCGTAGATGTCCGGGTCGTTCGTCTGGTTGGCTTCGTTGACGGCGATGCCACCGCTCGGTCCCAGCTCCAGTCCCGCTAGCTCGGCAAGCCGGACATCGGGTCGGACGCCGATGGCACCGACGACGAGATCTGCGGCGAGGACTCGTCCGTCGGCAAGGGTCACGGTGCGCTCGTCGATGGACGAGACGGTCGCACCAGTCTCGACATGGACGCCGTGGGCAACGAGCTCGTCGCACACGAGAATCGCTAGCTCAGGATCGAGCGGTGGGAGGACCTGCGGGGTGGCCTCGACGATCGTGACGTCTATTCCCTGTGCGACGAGGTTCTCGGCCATCTCGAGGCCGATGAACCCAGCCCCGATCACGACGGCCGTCGCCGGTGAGACGTCGACGTCGGAGGCGAGCCGTGCCGCGTCCTCAACGGTCCGAAGCGTGCGGGCCCGGTCGTATCCAGGGATGGGCGGGCGTACCGGAGCGGCGCCCATGCTGAGCACGAGCTTGTCGTAGGAGACGGTCTCTTCCTCGCCGGTGAGCGTCGACCGCGTCGTGACGGTGTGCCCCGCACGGTCGATGGCGACGACCTCGTCATGGACCCTGACATCGAGCCGGAACCGGTCGAACAGCTGCTCGGGGGTCTGGAGCGTCAGGTCCTCCTCCTCTTCGATGAGCCCGCCGACGAAGTACGGCAGGCCGCAGTTGGCGAACGAGACGTGACCGGAGCGTTCGAGCACGATGATGTTGGCGCAAGCGTCAAGACGGCGAAGACGGGTGGCCGTCGACATTCCTCCCGCGACGCCCCCGACGATCACGACATTCTTCGGCGACTGTGTCGTCTCCGGGCTTCCGGCCATCGTGACGGCTCTATACATACCCCCTAGGGTATCAGAGAAGAACCCTGCTTCGCAAGGTCGGAGAAAGCCCTTGGGCGTTTGGCGAAATGCGGGCGACCTGGCCTGCCTCGATAGGCCGTCGCTCAAGCGAGCTTCATGAACATCCTCTGAACGGCGTGGAGGGGATAGCCGTCCGCCTCGGCTTGCTCCGGGTGCTCCACGCAGTAGGTGAGACCGGCGGCGACCAGCCGGAAGCCCGCCTGCTCGAGTGCCTTGGAGGCCGCGGATAGCTGCGTAACGACATCACGGCATTCCCGTCCTTCGCCGAGCATGCGTTCCACGCCCTGGACCTGGCCGGCAACTCGGCGCAGGCGTTTGCGAACATCGTCCACGACCTCGTCGGGAAGCTGCATTGCAAACTCCTCTCATCGTTCCGGGCTCGGGCTGAAGCAACCGCAGCAGGACGTCCCTTCCGCAGTGATTATACCCCGCAGGGTATAGTGATCGATGAGGACTCATAACTGGACTGAGAGACGGCCAGCTCGAAAGGGCGATCGCAGACGACGGATCGCCAGCAGGGGATCGGCCGAACCCGGAGCGTGAGGCGCTTGGGATCGGTGCGTTGTTGGGTCAGGGCCTTGGCAGGGTCACAGACGCGCAAGCGTGCCGACCGGACCGGCACAAGACCCGGCGGGAATGTCCGCGAGCCACGGTGCCGAGTCGCGATAGGGGGTGAAATCTCCGGAGCGCGGATCCTGGATGTAGGTGACCGGCGCCTCAGAACCCCCTGCGATACTCGACACCGCGGAGACCAAGCGACTGACGTCAGCCTCGGAGGTGTTGATGCCGGCGCTAGCCCGCACTGCCCCGGGCATCCGCGTGCGGTCACCTCGGCGCATCTCGTTGCGGAAGTCGACGACCTCGTCCTCGGCGAGGCCCAGTAGCCGCATCATGTAAGGGTGGGCGCAAAAGCAGCCGTGCCGCACGCCGATCCCGTTCTCGGCTGACAGCCGGGCAGCCACAAGGCCGTGCGAGAGACCTTCCACCGTGAAGGTCGCGACGGGCAGGGTGTCGGTCGCTAGATCCGGCCCGAGCACGCGCACTCCCGGGATGCTCGCCAGGCCACCGCGCAATAGGTGGCCGATGTGGCGGTCGTGGGCGATGATCGCCGGCCAGCCGATCTCGGTGAGGGTGTCGATCGCGGCGTGCAGCGCCACAGCCCCGACCACGTTCGGCGAGCCCGCCTCTTCGCGGTCGGGAGGTTCGTTCCAGACGACGCCGTCAAGCTCGACGAGGTTGACCGTGCCGCCACCGACCAGGAAGGGGTCACCGTCCGCGAAGGCTTCGCGAGGTCCGATCAGCACTCCGGCGCCGAAGGGTGCATACATCTTGTGCCCGCTCCAAGCGATGAAATCGGCCTTTGGGGAGAGGGGATGGTGAGGCGCCAGCTGGGCGGCGTCGACAGAGACCGGGATTCCCCGGCTGTGGGAGGCATCGATGATCTCGTCGATCGGCGGCAGCCATCCGGTGATGTTCGAGGCGGCGGTAATGGTGAGCAGCCGCGGTCTTGGGGAGCGGTCCAGTTGAGCCACGACATCGGCCGTGGTGAATGTTCCGTCGGGTCGGCATTCGACGTAACGGCGCGTGGCCACGCGCGACCACGGCAGGAGGTTGGAGTGGTGCTCCACAACAGAGGTGACCACTACGTCGTCGGGACGCAGGCGAAGGCTGTGGGCTAGGTGGTTGAGAGCTTCGGTCGTATTGCGACAGATGACCGCGACGTCGTCGCGACCTTCGCGTCCCGCGAACAAGAGCATGGCGCGGCGGGCGTTCTCGTACGCGTCGGTCGAATGCTGAGACTTGTAGCCGGAGCCGCGGTGGACGGCCGAGTACGCCGGGAGGAACTCCCTGACGCGACGAAGCACAGGCTCGAGCACGCCCGTCGACGCAGCGGTGTCGAGCGCGACATATGGGCGTTCGTGGCCGTCGACGCACGGCACGAGCATCCCGTCACCGACCAGCGGAACGGGAAACGTTGTCACGTTGCTCCTATCTCTCGACGTCGGTGCCGCTGAACTGACGCCTCGACACCGATCTGGGCATGCCGGTGAGCGCCCGAATCGGCACACTATCATTTCTTATTCTATTGATTCACTGGTTTCCACGATATTGGAGTAGCATGATGGATGATGAGCCCGAGAGGCACGACGCTCCCGAAGACCGACGTTAGTGATTTCGGTTGGCTTCTCCGTGGCAGGCCCGTCGACCAGCTGGCGGACAGGTCGTTCGATCTCGCCGCCAGCCCCGACAGCTCTTTCCTCAAGCCCTACTGCTTGGACCTGGCCACTCTCCAGGCGTGCCTGCAGTGCGGCGCTTGCACCGCGACATGCGACCTTGCCGGTGAGGAAGGGCTCTTCCCCCGCCGGCAGGTGACCTTCGTCCGGCTTGGCCTGCAGGACCGCCTCGCCGCCGACCAGGACATCTGGCACTGCTACGGCTGCACGGAGTGCTCCTCGCAGTGCCCGTCCAATGCCAAGCCGGCCAGCATCATGAGCGCGCTCAGACAATTCGCCACGGACCGCTTCGCGTACCCGCGAGTGATGGCGCGTGTCGTCAACGACCGGCGCTCCTTCTGGCTTGTCTACATCGCCACTGCCGCTTTCCTTGCCGCGATGATCGCCGCCACTGGCGCTTTCAGTCCCGGCCCCGGGCCAATCCACTATGCAGGCATGATCCCCGACTCGGCGCTCATCCCGGTGTTCTCGGTCCTGACGGTCCTGCCGCTGATCGCGATAGCTGTCGGCGCATCCAGGGCCTGGCGCGCATGGTACGACGGTTCGCTCTGGGCGACCAGGCCGCGGATGCTCGGCCGTTCGATCCGTAGAGCCGCCGCGGAGATCGTCGCGCACCGGAAGTTCACCACTTGCAAGGAGCGCCGTCTGAGGCCTTGGGCCCACCGGGCGGTCCTGTTCTCGGTGCTCGGCCTGGCGGCGATCTCAGGCGTGATATCGCTGCTCTTGCTGGCGGGACGTGCTTACCCGCTTTCGTTGGGCAACCCGCTCAAGGTGCTGAGCAACGTCTTTGCCGCGTTGTTGATCGGTGGCGCCGGCTATTTCTTGCTGGTGCGCGTCAAGGACGCTTCGCGCGGCAGCCGCAGCACCTTCTTCGACTGGGCCTTCATCGTGAACGTGCTGCTTGCCGGAATCACCGGGGTTGCCACCGAGGTAGTGCGCGTAGCCGACCTGCGGGGCTGGGCTTACCCGGTGTACTTCGTCCACCTGGTGATCGTCTTGGCGTTGGCAATGACCCTTCCCTATACCAAGCTCGCTCACGCCGTTTACCGTGTCCTGGCGGTCGCCGGCAGGGAGTACGAGGTGCTCCTTGCCGCAGTGCCTTCGTCCGCAGAACGTGTCCGGTCAGGACCGGCGAGCAACGGTGCCGCTCCTCGCCGGGCAAGGGCCCAGCTCCTCGGCCGCGGTGGCCCACAACTGGTCGAAGAGCCACCGGTCACGCCGGAGCGGTTCCTCAAGATGAGGCACAAGGAGCTCGCCGCCTACACCGACGATGAGATCGCCACGGCCTACTACGCGCTTCGCGACGAGGTCGAGCCGCGGGGGGAGGGGAGCTACTACCCGAACATCAAGCGCCTTGCGGGTACCGCCTTCGAGCGCGAGAAGGACAGGCGGGAGGTCAGGGCTCTGGTGGGTGAGCCGGACAAGACCGAGTGGCAGGCTTGGTACGAGAAGGCTGCCGAGCAGCCCTGCACGTGGTGGGTCGAGAACCATGTAGGAGCCCGCCATGCCCTGACGACATGCCTGTCATGCGGCATGTGCACCTCGGTGTGCCCTGCAGCCGAGCATTTCGAGGAGTACGACCCGCGTTGCATAGTGGACGCGGCACTCTCTGGCGACGAGGATCGCCTCGTCGAGCTGCTCAAGTCCGACATCATCTGGTACTGCGCACAGTGCGGCTCCTGCAATTCCAGATGTCCCGAAGAGAACGACATCATGGGTCTCATCAGCTCGCTACGGACTCTGGCGCAGCTGAAGGGCTACCACCTGGAGAGCGTGCGAGGCAGGCAGCAGTACGCCGGTCGCCACCTGTGGGCCGCCAACCTTTGGAACCGGGCCTTCAGTCTTTACTTCCGCAACGGCGATCCGGTACAGCACCCGGACTTCGGGCCGCGGTACGCGCGATGGCAGGCCGAGCTGGAAGAACAGTTCATTCGGGTCGGCGGCCAGCCGGACATGGACGGGACCTTCGCCGGCCGCAAAGTGACACCGGAGACACTCGCGGAGCTGAGGAGCTGCATTCGAGCCGGGGGCGCCCTTTTCCTCTGGGACAAGATCGAAGAACACGCTGCGCTGGACGCCGCGAAGCGCGGTCTTGACATCGACCAGTACTACGACAAAGTGAGGTCGGAAGGATGACCGCCTTGAGCCCCGCGGACACGATGATCACGACCACGGCGCCCAGCAGGCTGGCGAGCCAGCAGCGGAAGGCGAATGTGATCACCCGCCGCGATCTGAAGCCGATCCCCGACGACGGCTACTACTTGACGACGAGCTGTGTCATGGGAACTTTTTCTCCATCCATCGAGCCCCTCGTCGCGCGGACATACGACCTCCTCGGCAGGCGCTGGGCGATGGGCGGGACCGGCTCGGCATCACTGAACACGTGCTGCTCGGGCATAGTCACCCACGGCAATGTCTTCACAGTCGAGAGCTCCCTTCTCGTTGTTGCCCGGCTGTGGTCGGTGTGCGCCGAGGCGGGCTTGGAGAACATCACTACCGCGTGCGTCACGTCGTTCGCCATCCACAACGAGATCCTCGAACTGATGCACAAAGAGCCAGGGCTGGCCAAGAAGGTGGACAAGGCCCTCTATGACGCTTGCGGGAGGCGGCTGATCGTCCCGAGGCACATCGTGCACTGCAGCGACATCTTCTACCGGTATCGGGGCGAGCTCGCCCAGCTCATGAAATACCGGTTGGTCGACATGACCACTGGTCTGCCGCTGAAGGTGGTGGACCACGTCGGCTGCCACTACAACAAGATCTTTCCCAGCAAGTCCGTCGGCGGAACCGAGTACTGCGACGTCCTGACCGCGATGATCCGCGAGTGGGGTGGGGACGAGGTCGATTACCCGGAACGCCGGCACTGCTGCGGCATGGGATTTCGCCAATGCATGATCCGCCCGAATCGCAGCTTCACGGTGGCCTGCGCCCGCAAGAAATTCGAGAGCATGGCCCCTTTCGCGCCCGACCTGATAATCACCAACTGCCCGGGCTGCGGGCTTGTCCTCGATCGCGAACAGTGGGCTGTCAACGAGCTGACGGGCGCCAACTTCCAGATCCCTGTGCTCAACTACGCGCAGCTGGTGGGCCTTCTTCTCGGCTGGGACCCGTACGACGTCGTGGGGATACAGGGACACACCGTGCCGGTGGAGCCCCTCCTGGAACGCATGGGAATCCCACAGTCGTCGCGACCGGCTTACCTGCGTGAGCGCGCGGAAGTCGTGACAGCGGTGAATCTGCGATCAGTGGGGAGCGCGGCAAGATGAACAGCCCGGTATTGATCCTCGGCGGTGGCGTGACCGGTATGCACGTGGCGACGGCGCTCGGCGAGCTGGGGTACGCCTCGATTCTCCTCGAGAAGACCTCGAAGCTCGGCGGCCGGGTGCGTCGGCTGTCGCGCACGTTCCCCTTCTTCGACGACGACGGCTTCAACGACGGCCTCGAGTTCACCTCTCAGGTCGAGGACGAGATGAGGGCTCATCTGAGTGTGGACGTCCGCATGGAGACGACCCTCGTCAAACTCGAAGGTGAGTTCCCCAACTTCCGGGCCATCTTGAGCGACCAGACGAGCGAGGACGTCAGTGCCGTCGTCATCGCCACCGGGTTCGAGCCGTTCGATCCTTCGGACCTCGAGGAGTACGGGTACAGCCGCTACCCGAACGTCGTGACGGGACCTGAGCTCGAGTGGCTTCTCAACCCACGCGGCCCGACTCACGGAGAGATCAGGCGTCCTTCTGACGGCAAGACGGTCGACCGGATGGCGATCGTCTTTTGTGTCGGCTCGCGCAACCGGCGGATCGGCGCGCCGTTCTGCTCACGCATCTGCTGTTCTTACAGCACCAAACAGGCCCTGACTGTGGTCGACCGCAACCCGGAGGCTGAAGTCACCTGTTTCTACATGGACGTACGTACCTATGACCGCGGCTTCGAAGAGATGTACTCGCTGGCCCAAGAGCGCGGGATCCGCTATGTCCGCGGGCGCGTCTCGGGCTGCAAGGAACTGCCTGGCGGCGACATAGTTGTCCGCGCCGAGAACACTCTCATCCAGAAGATCTTCTCGGACCGCTTTGACATGGTCTCGCTCTCCACTGGCATGCGGCCGTGCCTTGACGTTGACAATCTTGCCGACGTGCTCCAGATCGGGCGGGCGCCGGACGGCTTCTTCGCCAGCCGCGAGTGGTTCAGATATCCGCACGACTCGACGAGGGAGGGCATTCTCGTCGCGGGCTGCGCGGCAGGGGTGAAGCCCATTCGCAACTGCATCATCGACGGCAGCGCGGCCGTAGCCCGGGTCGCAGGCCTGCTCTGTCGGGAAGCGGCAGTGACGGCAACCTCGGGGAAGAGCTGACAGGATGACTGGAAGGAACCGCCCGGGGAAGAGGTAGGCGTCGGTGCGCTACGGATTTGTGATCGACAACCGCAAGTGCATCGGGTGTCACGCCTGTTCTGTGGCCTGCAAGGCCGAGAACCGTGTTCCTCTAGGTGTTTTCCGGACCTGGGTCCGCTGTGTCGACGCCGGGCAGTTCCCAGATACGCGTCGCTATTTCCAGGTGACGCGCTGCAACCACTGCGACAACCCGCCCTGCGTCGCCGTCTGCCCTGTCGCCGCGATGTACCGGCGCAGAGACGGGATCGTGGACTTTGACCCCTCGCGTTGCATCGGCTGCAAGGCGTGCATGCAGGCCTGCCCATACGACGCCATCTACATTGACCCCGAACGCGCGACGGCGGCCAAGTGCCATTTCTGCGCTCACCGGGTCGAGGCGGGGATGCAGCCGGCGTGCGTAGTGGCCTGCCCCGAGCAGGCGATCGTCGCCGGCGACATCGACGATCCGGCGAGCGAGATCTCGCGCCTGATCGATCAGGAGCCAGTCACGGTCCGCAGGCCGGAAAAGCAGACACGGCCCAAGCTCTTCTACGTGGGGGCGAAGGAGGCGGCGATAGTCCCGGGCCAGGCGCGCAACGTTGGCACGTACCTTTTCGCCACTGTCAACACCGAGGCACGCCTGGTGCCCCTGCCGGCCGAGCGTGGCTCCTCGCGTGGGCCCACGGTGCCAGCGATCGTGTCCTACGACGTGGAGCACTTACGGCCGTGGAACTGGCAGGTGCCGGCCTATTTCTGGACAAAGTCGGTATCGACAGGCATCTTGGCCCTCCCGGCGCTGGCACTCGCTGCGGAGGGGCTGTCGATCGGAAGAAGGCTGGAAACAGTGCTCGGGTTGACCGGGGTCGTCTTCTTGGCGCTCACCGTGGTCCTTTTGATCTCCGATCTTTCTCGCCCAGGACGCTTCCTCCACGTCCTCATACGCCCGCAGCCGCGTTCCTGGGTCGCCCGCGGAGCCTTCCTTCTCTTGGCCTACGGCGTGCTCTGCACTTGCTTTTTCCTGTCCTCTTGGGCCGGTGCCGGCGGCGTCGCCTCAGTGCTGCTCTGGCCCACAGTGGCGGCTGGCCTGCTGGCAGCTGTCTACACGGCGTTCCTCTTCGGCCAGTGCAAGGGGCGCGACCTTTGGCAGACCCGGCTCCTGCCGTTGCACCTGGTGGCCCAGTGGGTGCTGGCGAGCAGCGCGGTCCTGACGCTCCTCCCCGGTTCACTCGGGGTTACCCCGAGGCTGCGCCATGTTGCGGTGGTGGGGCTGGCTCTCGGGCTCCTCGCACACGGGTTGATGGTGCTCGGCGAGCTTGCAATGCCTCACGCCACCGACGCTGCCCGCCGGGCTGCCAGCATCGTCACGCGCGGATCGCTACGGGACACCTTCTGGATCGGCGCGATCGGCGCCGGTTGGCTCCTGCCGGCGGCGTTGCTCGTCGCCAACCGCAGCTCGCCGCTTGTCGCGGGGATCGCAGGGGCCGGCGCGCTCGTGGGCTTGCTGGCATTCGAGTGGTGTTTCGTCATGGCGGCCCAGGGCGTGGCGAACAGCTGAGAGCGAGGCCCAAGTGGCAGACGACCTCCAGGGACCCAGGACAGAGCTGCGTTCCTGCCCGCCCATAGACAGCTGGTCCGACTGGGTCGAGCACGACCCTCGAGCATGGCCCAAGAAGGCCGAGCGCCACTACCGGCTCATCCCGACGATCTGCTTCAACTGCGAAGCGGCGTGCGGGCTGCTCGCCTACGTTGACAAAGAGACCGGCGAGATCGCCAAGATCGAGGGAAACCCCGTGCACCCCGCAAGTCGCGGACGCCTGTGTGCCAAGGGCCTGGCGATAATGAACCAGCTCCAGTCCGCAGACCGGGTGCTCTACCCGATGAAACGCAAGGGGCCGCGCGGCTCGAACCGGTGGGAGCGCACCACCTGGGACGAAGTGCTCGAGACCTTCGGGGCGCGGATCCGAGGAGCGATCCGTGACGGGCGTGGTGAGGAGGTCATGTACCACGTGGGGCGCCCCGGTCACGACGGTTTCATGGAGCGCGTTCTCCAGGGCTGGGGGATAGACGGGCACAACTCTCACGTCAACATCTGTTCTGCCGCAGCCCGCTTGGGCTATTTCCTCTGGCAGGGCGCTGACCGGCCCTCGCCGGACTACGCGAACGCCCGTTGCATCCTGCTGATTTCCGCCCACCTCGAGGCCGGCCACTACTTCAACCCTCACGCGCAGCGGATCATCGAGGCCAAGATGGCCGGTGCCAAGCTCATCGTCGTCGACCCCAGGCTGTCGAACACGGCCTCGTGTGCGGACTCGTGGCTCGCCCCGCATCCCGGCACCGAGGCCGCAGTGCTCCTGGCCATCGCCAAAGAGATCCTTGACTCTGGCCGGTTCGACGCCCGTTTCATGCGCCAGTGGGTCAATTGGCAGGACTACGAGGCCGACGGCTTTGTCGCGCGCGGGAAGACCTTCGAGGAGTTCATCACCGCTCTGAGAGCGCATTACGCCCGCTACAGCCCCGAGTTCGCCGAGCGCGAAAGCGGCGTCCCGGCCGAGGTGATCGTCCAGGCGGCACGAGACGTCGCGGACGCCGGGAGCCGGTTCGCATCGCACGTGTGGCGGGCTTCCGCCTCCGGCAACCTCGGAGGCTGGCAGTCAGCGCGCGCCCTCGTGCTGCTCCACGCCCTCACCGGCTCGCTGGGCACCCGCGGCGGTCTCTCCCCCAACAGCTGGGACAAGTTCGTGCCCGAGCCGTTCAAGGTGCCACCTGCGCAAGAGCATTGGAACGAGATGCTCTACCCGCCCGAGTGGCCGCTCAGCCACCACGAGCTCTCACAGCTGCTTCCTCACTTCTTGAAGGAGGGGCGCGGCCGGCTCGATGTGTACTTCACCCGAGTGTTCAATCCTGTCTGGACCTACCCCGACGGCTTCTCGTGGATAGAAGTGCTTCGCGACGAGCGCCTGGTCGGGCTGCACGCCGCTCTCACCCCGGTCTGGAGCGAGACCGCCGCTTTCGCCGACTACGTGTTGCCGATGGGGCTTGCCTGCGAACGCCACGACATCCAGAGCCAGGAGACCCAGGCCGGCAGCTGGATCGGGTTCCGCCAGCCCGTGCTGAGGGTGTTCCGGGAGCTCGAGCACGGTGAGAAGGTCCGCTGCAGCTACGAGGCCAACCCAGGTGAGGTCTGGGAAGAGGACGAGTTCTGGACAAACCTTTCCTGGAGCATCGACCCCGATGGCTCGATGGGCATCCGCCAGTGGTTCGAGTCGCAGACAGAGCCCGGCACGCCGGTGAGCGTGGACGAGTACTACGGGCACATCTTCGACCACTCGGTACCGGGCCTTCCTGCCGTTGCAGCCCAAGAGGGGCTGACTCCGCTCCAGTACATGCGCAAGTACGGTGCCTTCGAGATCGACCGGGACGTGTACTCGCTCAACGAAGCCCCTCCGAGCGACGCTGACGCCACCACCCGGGAGGGCGACCTGCTCAGCAAGGACGGTCGCGCCGTTGGTGTGGTCATTGACGGCCGTGCCGCGGTCGGCTACGAGACCCCTTCCCGCAAGCTCGAGCTCTACTCGACCACGATGCGCGATTGGAAATGGCCCGAGTTTGCTTTGCCCGAGTACATCCGAAGTCACGTCGGGCCAGAGGCTCTGGCCATCGCCGGCGGGGCGACGCCGGGCCCGGGCGTGGATGGCACGCCGCTTGTCGAATGGCCGTCGCACGCTCGCGGTGAAGTCCTGGCGCTGGTGCCCACCTACCGGTTGCCCACGCTCATCCACTCGCGCAACAACAACGCCAAGTGGCTTTTCGAGATCTCGCACAAGAACCCGCTCCTCATGTCGAACGCCGACGCGTCGCGGTTGAAGATGAGGACCGGTGACCTCGTCAAGGTGCACACAGAGATCGGGTGGTTCGTCATCTCGCTCTGGGTCACCGAAGGGCTCAAGCCCGGGGTGGTCGCCTGTTCGCATCATCTGGGCCGCTGGCGCAGGGACAGGGATGAAGGCATCGAACGTTGGGGCAGCTCGGTCGTGAGCGTCGAGGAGCCGGAGCCCGGCAAGTGGATGCTCCGGATCAAGGAACTGACTCAGCCGTGGACCAGCCCGGATCCCGACTCCCAGAGGATCTGGTGGTCCGACACAGGCGTCCACCAGAACCTCACCTTCCCGGTCCACCCCGACCCGGTCTCGGGGATGCAGTGCTGGCACCAGGTGGTCAAGGTCGAGAAAGCCGGTGGGGACGACCGCTACGGTGACGTCTTTGTCGACACGGCGCTCGCGCACCAGGTGTACCTGAGGTGGAGAAGCCTCTGCCGCCCTGCTCCGGGACCTGGAGACCTGCGCCGGCCACCGTGGTTCACGCGCGTCGCCCGCCCGAGACCCGAGGCGTACTTCATGAAGACCGCCGGTGGGCCTGCCCAGTGAGGCACCGGTTCGTCCTCCTTCGTTCGTGGGTTCGCCACTGAGCTCCGGGGACGAACAGGTGACGACGTGACCAGTCAGCGGAGGTGTCGCAATTGACCAATCAACCTCTCAATCGGACCTGGCACGCGCAGCACCGCCTGGGGGCCAAAGCGTCCCTGGACGATCGTGTCCGGTGGCACATCGAGCACGCCAAGGTATGCGGCTGCCGGCCGATCCCTCGCCTTGTGCTCGAGGAGATCGAACGTCGCGGGCTCGCTCTCGATTGAGCTGTCTCAACTTCGGGCACCGCGGTGCGAGATCGGTCGCTGCTCGGCTTAGGGGGCGGGCTCCAGGCATCCGTACTGGGGCGCCCAGATGCAGGCATCAACTGCCGCCTCTAGCTCGGCATCGGTGGCCATCGGGGCCACGCCCCCGTCCCGGCCTTCGCGGGCGACCGCGATGGCGATCGCCCGTGAGATCGACCGCAGCTCGGTGAGCCGCGGATAGATCGCCCCCTGTTCGAGCCGCTCGGCCGGGACCAGGTCCGCAAGGGTCGTGGCTGCCACGAGGAACATCGTGTCGGTGACCTCCCAGGCTCTGGCGGCAACTGCTCCGAGCCCGACACCAGGGAACACGAAGACGTTGTTCGCCTGTCCCACGACATGAGTGCGCCCTCCGATCTCGACCGGGTCGAAAGGGCTGCCAGTTGCCACGATCGCCCTGCCATCGCTCCATGCGAGCACGTCGGAGGGCGTGGCTTCGGAGTTCGCTGTCGGGTTGGAAAGCGGTAGAACTATGGGCTTTGGTGTTCGCGCTGCCATCTCTCGCACCGCAGTCTCGGTAAAGACGCCGGGCGTGCCGCTCGTGCCTATCAAGATCGTGGGCGCAACGTGGCGGATGACGGTCTCGAGGTCGTATCGGTCGCCCGGTTCGAAGCCGAAGCTGCTCAGCTCGTCACTGGTGAGTGCGAAGGGTCGCTTGTCGTCCTGCACTCCGTCGCGCCCCTCGAAGAGGAGACCCTGCGAATCGAGCATCGTCACCGCGTGACGGGTCTCGTCCTCGGTGGCGCCCTCTGAGCGAATGATGGCCTGCACGAGCCGGGCGATGCCGATGCCGGCAGCCCCCGACCCGAGGAGCACCAGCCGCTGTGCCGAGAGCTTCTCGCCTGTGTGCTGAAGGGAGGCGAGGATCCCGGCGCACACCACTGCGGCCGTTCCTTGGATGTCGTCGTTGAAACAGGGGAGCCGGTGGCGATAGTGGTCGAGCAGCCGGATCGCGTTGTGCTGCTTGAAGTCCTCCCACTGCATCAAGGCATCGGGGTACACCGCTTTGACCGCGCCGACGAACGCCTCGATGAAAGCGACGTACGCGTCACCTCTCAAGCGGCGCTTCGGATAGCCCTGATAGAGGGGGTCGTGCAGCAGCTCCTCGTTGTCCGTCCCGCAGTCGAGCGAGACCGGCAGAGTGAGTTGCGGGTGGAGGCCGGCTCCCGCCACGTAAAGTGCGAGCTTGCCGATCGGAATGCCCATGCCTCCTGCTCCCTGGTCTCCCAGGCCGAGGATGCGCTCGTTGTCGGTGACAACGATGAGACGGACTCCGGGTTGACCGGTGTTGCGGAGCATCTCTGGTATGTGGTCGATGTCGTCCGGGGTGATCCACACTCCCCGGGCCCGTCGCACGACATGGCTGTACTCCCGACAGGCACGCCCAACCGTCGGCGTGTAGATGATCGGAGCGAGCTCTTCGAGGTGATCGACCAGTAGCCGGTAGAAAAGCGTCTCGTTGCGGTTCTGCAGTGCCGCGAGACCGATGTACTGCTCCAGCTCGTCACCCTTTCGGCGGAGATGCTCGAGCTCTAGGGCGACCTGTTCCTCGATTGACATGGTCCGCCACGGCAACAGGCCGCGAAGGCCGAACGCCGCTCGCTCATCGTCGGTGAAAGCAGTGTCCTTGTTGACTGCCGCGCAGTCGAGCAGCTCACGACCCCGCGCCGACACAGCCTCGACCGGCAGGTCACCTCGACCGGACCGACCCGCGATCAACACCTTGTGCTCCCTTCGCTCTCCTGGGTTCAGATAACTCGCTTCTTTCTTGCGCCGAAAGGGCCGAACGTCACATTCGCGTGAAGCGTCGGCGCAAACCAGGAAGACGATAAGTTGAGGACTGTTCGCGAGCCGTCGCGACTTGGGAGGCAACGGAGGACCATGGCGCTCGAGTCGGAGGGTGGGGGCCTGTCAGCGGAGCTGCTGGCGGAGCTCGACGCGGCGGCGACTGGCCTCGATGAGGCGGACCCGGTGGAGATCATCGAATGGACCGTGAACCGGTTCCCTGGCGGGGCCGCCTTGGCAGCTTCGTTCCAGGACGCCGCGCTCGTTGACATGGTGGTCGGCGTCGACCCGTCCATCGAGGTCATCTTCCTCGACACCGGGTTCCACTTTCCCGAGACGCTCGCTTATGTGGAGCGCCTTCGCAGCCGTTACGACCTCAACCTCGTCGTCACCCATCCCGAGGTGTCACTCGACGAGTTCCCGTGCGGCTCGCCCCGTTGCTGCGAGCTCCGCAAGGTGGCGCCGCTCGCCAAGGCGCTCCGCGGCCGCAGTGCTTGGATCACAGGCCTCAAGAGGGTCGACACGCCCGAGCGGGCCGAGGCACCAGTGATCGCCTGGGACCCGAGCCGCAACATGGTGAAGGTGAACCCGGTAGCCGCCTGGGACGATGACGACGTGGACGCGTATGTTGCTGCCCACGACCTGCCTCGTCACCCGCTCAACTACGTCGGGTACGTCTCGATCGGGTGCGCACCGACGACGGTGCCCGTGCCGGAAGGCCGTCACCCGCGTGAGGGCCGCTGGGCCGGAACGGGGAAGACCGAGTGCGGACTGCATGTATGACAAGCACGGCCGAGTTGTGAGAACCGCTAGGTGAAGCTGGCGGCGACGGCCAGCGGCAGCCGCAGGTCAGTACCGTCGATACGCTCCCGCATGAGCGTCTCGAGACTCGGAGCGCCCATGGGTCGTGCGAAGTAGTAACCCTGACAGGAATCGCAACCGAGTCGCGTGACCTCGAGATGTTGTTCCTCGGTTTCCACTCCTTCGGCCACGACGGTCATCTTGAGGTCGTGGGCTAGTTGGATGACGGCGCTCACGACGGTGTGACTGGCCACGACTCGTTCGAAGTCGGCGACGAATGATCGGTCGAGCTTCACGACGTCGACGGGGAACTGGCCGAGGTAGCTGAGCGACGAGTAGCCGGTCCCGAAGTCGTCGATGGCGAGCATGACGCCGATGTCTTTGAGGTCATTGAGTACGACGAGCGCGCGATCGCTGTCGCGGACGAAGACGCTCTCAGTCATCTCGAGTGTCAGCAAGCGGGGGTCGGTGTGATCTGTAGCGAGCACGGCCGCCACGCTCGCGGCGAAGCCGGCCAGCATGAGCTGACGAGCTGACACGTTGACCGACATGGCGAGGTCGTTTTCGCTCTGGCTTTGCCAGCGGTGACGGTCCGCCCATGCCTGTCCGAGAACCCACTGCCCGATCTCGGCGATCAGGCCCGACTGTTCGGCGAGCGGTATGAGCGTTGCCAGCGGCACCAAGCCTTGCGTCGGGTGCACCCAGCGGAGGAGGGCCTCGACGCCGGTGATCCGTCCACTGGCCGCGGCGACGATCGGTTGGTACTCGGTGTGGAGCTCCCCGCGCCCCAGAGCCCAGCGCAAATCGCATTCCAGACCCAGATGGTGTTCGGTGAGGTGCTGCTTGTGCAGGTTGAGGAGCTGGTGGTCGTGCCCGTCCCCGCGCTTTGCCTTGTACATTGCAGCATCGGCGTCGTCGAGGAGCCACGCGCCAGCAACGCCGTTGTCCTTGCCGACAGCAACGCCGACGCTCGCGGTCATGAGCACGTCGATGCCCGAGACAACGAACGGCCGGGCTAACGCGGCCTTCACGCGGGCTGCGATCGCGGCGGCCTCCGACGGGGCTTGGAGGTCTTCCAAGAGGACGACGAACTCGTCACCGCCGAGGCGGGCCGCGGTGTCACCTGGTCGCAGCAGCCCGACCAGGCGCTTGGACACCGCTATCAAGGTCTCGTCGCCGACCCGGTGACCATAGGTGTCATTGACCACCTTGAACCGGTCCAGGTCGATGAACAGCACGGCAGCCGTCTTGCCCGTGCGCTGGCCCCGGAGAGCTGCATGCTCGAGGCGCTCCAAGATGAGGGTCCGGTTGGGCAGCCCGGTCAGGGCGTCGTGGAGGGAGGCGTCGCGCGCTCGTTGCGTAGAGTCCACCAAGTCCGACCGTCCCTGCGCGTTGAGCAGGTATGCGGCGGCGACGTCGGCCAGTGTCTGCGCGTCTGTCATGGCCTTGTGAGACAGCGTCCCTGGCGTGTCCCGGTACAAGTCGAGCGCGCCGAGCTGGGCGTCACCGTGGCGGAGCGGGAAGGTGAACACTGCCGCCAACCCGGCGATCAACGCCCGGGGCGCGAAGTTGGGGAACCTGGTCTCGCCTCGTAGGTCCGAGACTGTGACGGCCTCGCCCGTGTGGTATGCGGCAAGGCAGGGGCCCTCACCCAGTTCGGTCTGCAATTCCTCGAAACACAAGGCGGAGTCATCCGAGGCCGCGACGTAGCGGGGCATGGCGTCTGGCGAGATGAGCGTCACACCGGCAGAGGTGATCGGCAATATGTCGACGATGCTCTCTACCAGACGATCGAGAATGGACTGGATAGGAAAATCGGTCACCATGGTCCGGGCGAACTCGCCCAAGATGTCCGAAAGCTTCTGCTCGCTCGACATCATCCTCCCGTCCAGTGGCCACACCAAACAAGGCCGCAGGGTCCAGGCGGATATAGCAAGAACGGCTCACTTTCGTGGCGCTGTTCTTGACAACACTCGAGAACACTCGAGTTGCAAGCTCAGCAATAATTTTAGCGCCAAAAGAGCTTTGGGTCAAGACACGTTGCTGAGAGATGTCATGGTCATGACGCGTCAGGATCACTGTCGGAACTTGCGGAGACTCGCGGTACGGGGCACGGTCGCTTGTGTTGTATCTTCCGTTGCATGGGCACACGGGGGTGCGCTCACAACGCGTAGCCTCCGCTTGTCCCTTGAATGGGAGGCGATCATGCGAGGAATCACCAGACCCGAAGTGCCGAAGCCGCGCGCCAAGAGCACGAGGATCTCCTTGTTGGCAGCTACTTTGGCGGTACCTGCACTCGTGGTGGCGCAGTCAGCCGTCGTTGGCGCGGTTCCTGTTGTCACGGCCGCCCGAAGCGTGCTGCAGCGGCCCATGACCGCGACGCTTGCCACCCGGTTGTCGAACAACGTGGACCGCCACGTCATAGTGATATTGAAGAGCCAGATCGCGCCGGTGCACGTAGGCAGCCGTGCGGCGGAGCTGCGCTCCGAGGTGACTGCCGCCTACCAGGCTCCGCTCCTGAGCGAGCTTCGCGAAGTGCACGCGACGCACATCAAGACCTACCGACTTGTCGACTCCTTCGCGGCCACGGTGTCGGCCGGCGAAGCAGCTTGGCTCAAGGCCGACCCGGCGGTGGCCGAGGTCATCCCGGACGTGACCATTCGCGCCGCACAGGCATCCGATGGCCTCACGGCGGCTAGGTCTTCGGAGTCGGCGAAGTCGCGACCGCTCAGCGCCCATGCGCCGCTCACGCCGAACGTGATCCCCGGTGCCTGCGGCCCGAACGGCCAGGTTCAGCTCGATCCGGAGGGTCTGGCGCTGACGAACACCGACTCGGACGTCGCGAACGCCCAGACCGCGCGCTCGTTGGGCATAACCGGTGCAGGCGTGAAGGTCGCCTGGATAGCCGATGGCGTCGACATAGGGAATGTGAACTTCATCCGGAGCAATGGCACTTCAGTGTTCGATCCGGCCAGCGGTGGCGACTACGAGGACTTCAACGGTGACGGCCCCGGCCAGCCCACGGGCGGTGGCGAGGCGTTCATCGACTCCAACACGATCGCCGGCCAGGGCATCCAGACCTACAACGTGCAGAACTTCAGTGCCCAGCCGGATCCGTCGGCGTGCAACATCCGGATCGAGGGCGTGGCTCCCGCGGCGAGCCTGGTCGGGCTCGACGTGTTCGGCTACTCCGAGGACACGACCGAGTCGAACTTCCTCGAGGCCATCAACTACGCCGTCGAGGCAGATCACGTCAACGTGCTCAACGAGTCGTTCGGTTCCAACAATTTCCCTGACGTCACGTCGCTGGACGCGACCAAGCTGTTCAATGACGCTGCTGTCGCAGCCGGGGTCGTGGTCACCGTGGCCAGCGGCGACGCTGGCCCGACCAACACGATCGGCTCGCCGGCGACCGACCCGGCCGTCATCGCGGTGGGCGCCTCGACGGACTTCCGTTTCTATGCACAGACCAACTACGCGGCCGCCCGTTACTTCGCGACCACGGGCTGGCTGGACGACAACATCAGCTCATTGAGCTCGGGCGGGTACGACGAGACCGGTCAGACGGTCGACCTGGTCGCCCCTGGCGACCTGAGCTTCGCGTCCTGCAGCACCAACACGGCTGTCTACACCGAGTGCACTAACCCCCAGAACCAGCCTTCGCCAGTCGAGGAGAGTGGCGGCACCAGCGAGTCGTCGCCGTTCGTCGCAGGTGCGGCGGCGCTTGTCATCCAGGCCTACCGGAACGCCCATGGCGGCGCCACGCCGACGCCTGTGCTGGTCAAGCAGATACTGCTCAGCACCGCGACCGACCTCGGCGCACCCGCCACCGAGCAGGGTGCAGGCCTGCTCAACAGCTACGAGGCCGTCGAGCTGGCCGAGTCCATCTCAACGCCCGCCGACTCGCCAAAGCCGGTAGGCGAGACACTTCTGACCTCGACCAACCAGCTGAACGCGGTCGCCAACCCGGGCACCCCCGAGTCCTGGCCGCTGACGGTCACCAATACCGGCGCCAACACCCAGGTCGTGCAGCTGTCCGGCCGGACCTTCGGTCCGAACCAGAACGTGCAGTCCGGAACCGTCACGCTGAACGACGACACGAGCCCGCAGTTCGCCAATTACGCAGGCGTCGAGAACAACTACGCTCTCATCCAGTTCACGGTGACACCGGGCCAGAACAGGCTGGCCGCCTCGGTTGCCTATCCAGCCAGCCCGGGCGCTTCGGAAAACGCCAGGGTGCGGCTGATCCTTATAGACCCGCTCTGCCGGCTCGCCGCGCACAGCCTGCCTCAAGGGGTGGGCAATTACGGCAACGTGGATGTCACGAACCCGGTGGCGGGTACCTGGACGGGCGTCATCTTCGGCGACGCCGCATCCACCGGCGGGACCAACGGGACGATCCCGTGGCAGGTGTCGACCCAGCAGTTCGTCCCGTTCGCTTCGGTC
>Ga0187867_10000590_pt1 | contig 32097 bp, 32 predicted proteins | sample June2016WEW_13_1_FD_132976 | JGI IMG/M metagenome (GOLD analysis project Ga0187867, IMG submission 132976) | Peatland microbial communities from SPRUCE experiment site at the Marcell Experimental Forest, Minnesota, USA - June2016WEW_13_10 | ecosystem: Environmental > Terrestrial > Soil >... | reverse complement strand
AAGGCAAAAATTCAACATCTGGAGAGTATTTTCAGTTCTCTCAATATATTGAGAAATGCAACGCGGACGGAGCTCTAAAGTTCTACAGCGCTTGAATGAAGCAGCTGAAGCTGGTGACACTCGGATATGCATGTGGATACTGAAACGACGTTTCCCTGAAGATTTTGGTAGACGTGAATACAGGAAAATCAATAAATTTTCAGAGAATAAAAACGAGAACGTTGAGATAATTGTCAAAGATGACGATGTAATCAGAAAACAAATTTTAGCTAAGTTTGATGTGATGAGAGAAAGACACGAGCTATAAACTAGTTAAGCTTTTTAATTAAAATCAATTCATTTTTATTAGACTAGTTCAAGTTTCATTTTAATCCTGTGGTGTGATTGTAACCGGTGTTACCAAAATCGCCACCATGGCTTCTGAGCTCCAGGTGCTTCTAGGCTTTTTTGATTAAGCAGTGTTTGAATATGAATCGCTTGGGCTTGCATTGTTTCAGTTAGTTTCTCAATTTGGCTATCTTTAACGCGGATCTGTTCCTGTAGCTCGCTTATCCGGATTTCCTGCAACTGTAGCATATTGGAGTTATTTTCAGTTTCTTGTGGTGTCAGGACAGACTCAAGGCCTTTGACAACGGCTTCTGTCAAACCGTATGACTCTGTAATTTTGCTGTATAATTCTACAGGGATTGCAACATTGATTCTTTGTTTTTTCTCCACCATAGCTGTATAAGAAGTTGTATAAACTACAAATACTTTGTGTGTTATTACAGTAAAAAACTGTATACTATATGTTATTTTTAATATCTACAGTCATTATACAGTAATTATACAGCCTTTAATGAGTTATGATTCGTTAATTCAATTATAACAACCCACTATATTATACAGAATTCATACAGCTTTTGATACGTTGTGTCGATGCTATATGAAGAATCTAATATTAAATTAGTTATTTGTAAAAATAATTTACTGAGAAGCGATTGCTTGCAACACATAAAGATAATAATAACAATAAAATAGTGATTACATAATAAAAAATAGTGCTAATTGCTAAAACTCTGTGGTTGAATCAATATAGATAATCTTCAATAGTTTATATATACTACATTGCCACTACACTCGTATTTTGGTGGATCTGACCAGTATAATTTTCATATATTAAAAAAATTATAAACATTTACTTAATTTATAAACTTTTAATATATATATATATATATATATATATTTAAATTAAAATAATATAATTGGATTATCGGCATCATAAGCTTAACTTTCAATAGATATTTCAAGACAGTTTTATGTAGCTGATTAAGTATATTATATATATATTGTGGCTCATAAGTTAATCCCCATTATTTTAAGAATACTGAATACAGTAGCTACAGCAGTATAAAAATTATTTGTACCAAGAACGGATACTCAAATAGAATAATGAGTAGGCAAAAAGTTATTTTTGGTTCTGCACTAAAAACAACGCCTAACGATGAATACTGAGAAATTGAATTTATTCCTTTCCGCCAGATCAAGAAAATTCTTGAAATCAAAGGGGAATGAATTATGTCAGATGATATAGATGACAGACCAATATATGCAAGAACAGAGCAGTGTACAAATCCAGTAAATGGTCCGGAGAATCAAGCCAAACTTGAATTCGATCTCAATGTTACTTCCACCTGGACAAATGGCTGGCGAATCGTCTGATGACTACAATAGAAGGATAAATACATATAATGACTTAGTTAATAAACAATAAATGTTGCATAATTATTTTGCAATATGTTAAGGCTTTCTTTACAATCATTTATGTTTAATTTTTGAGATTTATTCTTCAAAAATTGTCTAATTATTTCACTTTAATTTCTTTTTCCCAGAGTGTCTTTGAGTTCTTCGATTCGTTTATTCTTGTTAATATCCCACGTATCATTTATGGGTAAGATTTCCTGATAATTTATATTGGATTTATAACAGACAGTTGATCAAATAAAAGCACGGTTTTTGTGTCTAAAGCTCGGCATTTTCCCAGTTCCATACGAAATAAGAAACGTTGCTAATCTATGAATAATGGAGCTTATGTAACTTATAGAACATATGGATCTCATAGAACATTTGAAGTAAATTGACCTTGATTATAATTACAAAAAGAAACAAAAGAAAAAAAATAATCATGTAGTATTTAAAACAAAACTAAAAATTCGAATAAATTGGATCAGAAATTCAATTTCCAATACTGTAAAATAATTATAAAATTGAGTTGGAAAAAACGTCTTTGATATTTTTACGCCTCATCTCTAGGTCTAAGACCAGTAAGAAAATTTTGGTACATTATAAATCCATTTTACTCATTTGATAAAGTCGTGATCAAGATAATAGTGATGTATACATAGATTTTGCTATAAAATCTATGCATCAATGTAACAAGAAAACAGAAGTTTTGTCATCGCAAACATCGATTCTATATCTGTAATATTTAACAGACTTTCAGTACATTGCCTAAAAAAATGAGTTAATAGGAAAAAAGTGTTCTTCAATAAACTTAATATTCGATATCAAAGACTTCAATTTTGAGAATTCTTTTAATTATTGTATCAGATTTAAAAAAAGTATTCAAGTTGGTACGTAAATGGGAAAAGAAATAAAAAAGATAGTTGATATTTTGCTGACGGTCTGTTTCTTAATGTCAGTTACAGCTGCAGTAGTAGGTGCTGATAATAAAGAATCTGAGAAAAAAATGATAGGCATTGTAAAGACAGAAAGTGGATATATTTCAGGGATAAATGAGAGCAGACTTCAGGTATATCTTTGAATTCCATATGCAGCTCCTCCAACAGGTAATCTAAGGTGGAGGCCTCAAGTGACTGTAAAACCCTGGAAAGGGATCCGGAAGGCTGAAAAATTCGGTCCGACATGTTCCCAGGTAGTTGCACCCGCCTTTGGATCCGAATGGCCACCCGGAAACATGAACGAGGACTGCCTGTACCTGAACGTCTGGACACCGGCCGTGTATTCGAAATAAAGACTGTCGGTGATGGTCTTCATCTACGGAGGGGCATACGTGCGAGGATCAAGCTCTCTTCCGCTCTATAACGGAAGTGCCCTTGCAAAGAAAGGCGTCGTCGTTGTCACGCTTAATTATCGGATTGGCGTTCTTGGATTCATGACCCATCCTCAACTGTCAAAGGAGTCACCTCACAATACCTCAGGCAATTACGCGCTTCTTGATCAAGAGGCAGCTCTGAGGTGGGTCCAGAGCAACATAGCGGCTTTCGGAGGATATCCTGCCCGCGTTACGATCTTCGGGGAGTCTGCAGGAGGGGCCAGTATCCTCACTCAACTCGCTGCATCGCAGAGCAAGGGGCTCTACAGCCAGGCCATTGTCGAAAGTGGCCCCATCTTGAAGAAAGGGCCAATGTTGCATGCTTACAATACAAAAGCCGAAGAGTATGGCCTGAAATTTGCCAAAAGACTCGGATATTCGTGACCGGACGCCATTCAGCAGATGCGCAACAGAAGTGCTTTTGATCTGGTCAATGAAACACCACATATATGGGATTCCACATTTTGGGGTTTCCACAACATTGGCTTCAAGTCCACTATCGATGGGTGGTTGATCACAGAGGCTCCTGAAGAAATCTTTAGACAAGGCGGCAGAATTCAGTTCCTCTCATCATAGGAACCAACGCCGATGAAGGCACCACCCTGCCTGCGAATACAAACATGACTGTTTCTCAGTACTAGCAGTTTATACGAGATAGCTTTGGGGAAAACGCCAGCCAAATTCTAACCAAGTACTCAGCAAGTTCAAAGGAGGACGTCCAACATCAAATGGAGAGAGGAGCACAACATATATCGATTTTGCTTCAGCAGCAAGGTTTGTTGTCGGATACATGGCCAATCTCAACCAGAGCACGTACCTGTATAAATTTACATATGTCTTGCCCGGGCAGCCTAATGATGCATACCATACAAGTGAACTCTACTTTGTGTTCCGGCCCAGCTATTGGAATCCGAATCCAACCAGTAGCAAAGTCTCGGATTATATGATGGATCTTTGGGTCAGGTTTGCCAAAACTGGAAATTCTAACGGAGGGATCAATGTAACCTGGCCGGAGTACAGCACTGAAAAAGACCAATATCTTGATATTGGAGTGACTCCTGTGATTAAAATCGGGTATTGATCGATCGTCATTTAGCATTATCTCTTATGTCTGTAGGACTTACTCAGTTGAACTGAAGAATCAATAGCATTAGCTGATCATAAAACTGGCTGTCGATCCTCACCTGTTGATCTTCATCATCTTAGTCCTATTTCCGCTAAAGAATGGTTAAAAAATAATTTCAAGTTTTCAATGGCATGTTAGGCACATGGAATTAGCTATGAGGTGACATTCAATTCCACCACTTGCTCTATACCCTTTTTTTCATTACAAAATATTTGATTTATCGTTTTTACTGATACACAGTTTTTGTGCTGAAAGCTATGCATGCTATTAGTTTCAGCCAAATTTGAAAGTATTTATATAATGCTTTAAAAGACGCATAATTTCTACTCAAATTACTATTATTAGTCGATGTTATTGAAAGTAAAATAATTATTTTAAGAATAGTGACACCTGTCTTTGAAATCAAAGGAGATCAAACGAAAAGAAAATACAATAATGTCAAATATAAATATTCGCAGAAAAGATTTGGATGAAATTCCTATGCAGAAAAAAATAAGAAATAAATTGGGATCTCTTAAGTATGTGACAATCTTGCAAAGTATGGCATTCCATCTTGATAGGGACCACTGATATTGTCTATGGTAACTTTTTTTGTGTCATAAGAAGTGTGTATAAATTGCCCATTCCCGATGTATATTCCTACATGGCTAGTAAGCCAATATTTTCTGTCGTTCTTAGTGACATCCTTTTCCCAAAAAATTAAATCCCCAGGAGCGGGAGAGCTTATTTTAACATAAGATGCATTATTTTTCATATCAGGCACAGTTTGGAAGACTATATTTTTGACTCCGACTTGATTGTATACTTGATATATTAAGTGAGAACAATCAATGCCAGAGCTATCATTCCCACCGTGCACTGATTCGATTCCAATCCAATTTTTTGCAGTTTCCACTACTGCAGATTCTGATATCCCCACAGGAGCTGCTGTTCCTAGGGGTATAAATGCTATTAGAATAACAACGATGAGTGTAACGAATGCTTTTTGTTTATTTGTTTCCATTTTCTCAAAATTCCAAATTTTATTTATTGTTATTTAAATCAGTTTCTAATTACGAATGATTTTGATAGAGCCCCTAAATTTAGTTATATGCTTATAAACAATGTATAATTTACATTATAACTCTAGTAAAGTAGGCTTCAAGTGGATTTATTGATTTTGTACTTCATATAAGTAAGTCCTTTAATAGCAATGATGAATCTTAATTTTTCTTCCAAACTATTCATTTTAAGTTCGAATGGATGAAAAAATAAAAAAACTCTTCAGTTAATGGATGTTTTGTATGAAAATTATCTCAACTACTAATTTTTTTTGAAACTTGATTAATTTTTGAAAGTAAATAAGTAAGGTTTTATAAAACCTGGTTAACTGTCTAACAGTCAATAGCAGATAGCCAACCAGATAACTTAACAAATTTGAATTTGTGCACTTGAACCAAGTTCAGAGTGCACTTCCATGAAAAAAAGATATGAATCGACAAGCAAACACCCTAAAATTATATTAATCTCAATAAAAAAGGAGTGATGCTAATGTTGAAACAATCATTTAGTAGAATGAAGAAAGTACTGGCTATTTTGCTAGCAGTTCTTTTTGTAATATCATTAACCGTTGGAGCAGTAAGTGCATGCAATTCGCATGGACATCACCATGTTTGTGATAGCGACACAGCACTGCTACAGCTCAAATTGTTACATCTGTAGCCATGGTAATTGCTGTAACGGGATCTCTTGTCACAAATGTAATCCCAAAGGTGAAACCATATGTGAAAGCGATTTTGACTAATTACGAGTAAAAACATGTGCTAAAGTATTTAGATGTATGATAATACAAGTTTACATAAGAAAAGTATTGTGTATTCCTTTACGTGAATACACTACTGGTATACATTGCGCGACGCACATCATAAAGCTATTTGTTTGCAATGTATACTATATTTATTTAATTTCAAATTCTTTATTTTGAAATCTTCTATTTATTATTATGTTTTTGTTTAATTAGTCCCAAAAGTTCCATGAGCTCCAAATGCTCTATGAGTTCCACAAGCTCCATAAGCTCCATAAGTTATAGAGAGAACTAAAAAGCATGATTTTTGTGCTAAAATCTCTGAATTTTCTAATTCGCAAAACTAACATATCACCATGCTACTTTATATCCGAAAACCGTATCCTGACATTCTTGACATAGCCCAGAGCTCTTGAATTCTCGCATGAACACTTCGTTTCTGAATTCACCTTTGTTTACTCTCTCTTCACAAATCGGGCACCTACAATCTTTAAACATCGTAACTTTTTGCCAAAATCTTAATTTTCTTAGAAAATGATTTTTTTCTATATTCATACCCATCCCCTACGTAATTAATACTCTATTCCTTAGATTTCATATTCCGTCGGCAAGATCGTCGTGGAAATATTCAACAGTCTAACAGTTCTTTAATCAATTTTTTAAAATAAGGTAAAGTACTAAATAGTCAATAAAGTCTATTAAAAACTAAACTTGGTTTTATATTGAGTTATTAGATAATTACTCTCAAAGTCTTATAAATTTTGAAGAAAGATTGATCACTATATATCTCTAAATATATCTAGAAGAATATTTGCACTATACTTTCGATCATATTTGCACATATTTTGTAAGAAACGTTCGCTTGGTTGTTTTTATTTCTGAGTTTTTAGGGAGTAACTTAATGTTTAACCTTTTGTTCTCCTGTATCAATGTCGGAAAATTACTCCCCGAATCATGCATATATTTTGCTATAAAACCTATGCATCAGTAAAACAACATAGACATAAGTTTTGTCGGTAAATAGTGGGTCCAGTTAGAATTTATTTGGCAATGTATTGTAATTATAGCTTAAGTATGGTAATTAATATATTAGCTTAGGTATTTGTTGCCATGTTGATTCCATTATTTGATTTAATTTGGGCATTTATTCGTCGATTTATGCTTATCATTGATAATCATTTGGAATTAATTTTGATGAGAGTAGAGATATTGATATTTATTTACAATATTTTTATAAATATTGTGATATATTTTTTGTCTTCTCATGTAAAATCAACAGTGATACGTGACCTGAAGAGACGACATCAAGTAGATAGTTTGTAAAAAACGAAATGAAATTAGCAGAAACGTTAGTATAATTATAATCGGAAAATATTTATAAATTTACTTTAGATATAAGTTATTTATTTTAGAAATAAAAAAATTCGAAGCAAATCATTACTTCTTTATAGAATACTTCTTTGAATTTAACCCACTTAATAGAGTCATCAGAGTAAAAAGTTGATATTTCATAGGCTAAGCGAATTACTTTGTGGATCTAAATATTGAATGCAAAATTTATTCACGAAGGTAAATCATTGACTCCGCTGGACAACCAAATAACAATTTTCTAAATACCTATCTTCCATTTCCATTCTTCCACAAGTCGTTCTATAAATCATTTTACTAATCCGGAAAATGAATAGACGACTTTCAAAACTGGGCAAGAACGTAAAGAACAGATCATGGCATTTGATCAATCTGAAAATTATTTGATAAAGAATAAAATAGATAATCCAAATACAGGGAATACAACAACAAGAAGTGCTATTGGATGGAAACTATAATGGTTGTTTAAAAGATGAAAATAACTGGCTCGGATAAATATAGAAAACAAGCTATTTGTATTGCATCACTACTTTGCTTAATTAGTTTTTTGCTACTGATGCGTTTCGGATATGAATACAAAAGTAGTAAGACAAACGAAATAATTTTGGAAGATGCAAAGGAAGATGCACTCCAAAAAGCCAATTATGCCATAAAAAACATTGATCTGGGACTTAATTCTACTAGCTCCATTGCTGATGGAGTTGCAAAGGATCTGAGTTCTGGGAAACTGAAAAACGATTCCCTACTACAAGAGCGTCTTCTGGCTGAAATGAAGAATAATCCAGACATTTTTAGCATCACCGTTGCATATTCTCCTGCTGCCCACGCCGGGAAGCTTTATGCACCTCATTTCAAGAAAGACGGTTTAGAAGTCGTGTATGCTCCGCTCACATATGACTACACGAAGGATAGTGCACAAACCACATGGTACAATAATACCCTGAAAAAAGGATCCAAAGTATGGACTCCGCCCTTTTTTGGGATTGTAAACCGCAATTACCAGATAGATTATTCGGCTCCTTTTTATCTTGCAGAATTCGGGAATAGGGACAAAGCTGCAGGAGTGGTAAGTGTAAGTCACTCTCTTGGAGGAATAAGGGCATATCTAAATAGGCTCAACATAGGGAATACAGGTTATGGTTTTATGATCTCTGGGAAAGGGGTAATTATTTCGTACCCGATCAAAGAATATCTGACCGGAAATATTCACGACCTTGCAGAGAAAGATCTTAATCTTGACTTCATAATTAAGAACATTACAAAGGAAGGTTACTTGGCGAAAAATTCTTTTACAGGAAAATCTTACTGGGTATTTCAAAAAAAGATTCCTTCTACAGATGGGACCTTGGGGTTTGTCCTCCCACAGGAAGAGACTCTGCTAAACAGAAAAACAGAGCAAACCCACTCAATTATTTCCGTAGTGTTCGCAACGTTTGTTTTTTTATTTTCTCTGTGCCTGCTTTTTATATCCATTTACAGGTATGACCATAAAGGGCTTTGGATACTCGCGTTTATTTTTTCATTGCTTTGTATCCTGGGGATAGGCTTTATGTGGCACCTTACTATGAATAATTCCTCTCTTGATGGCAGGAATGGGGACATTGTTGTTTTTGACAGGGAAGATGTTGAAACTGTATTGCAACACGTCAATACAAGCCCAACAACTCACAGGATTCCTACAGGATTTTTTCTCCAGGCAATAGAGTTCTTGAATGCAAATGATGTCTTAATAACCGGATATATCTGGCAAAACATTTCAGGCCTTGGGTCTTGGAAGGATGTTCCTGATTTTAGTTTTCCGGATTCAAAAGAAACCATAATTGAAAACGTCTACGTGAATAAGGACAACGGTGTTATAGGCTGGCGTTTTAAGACCACTTTGCACCAACAGCTTGATTATTCAAAATATCCTTTTGACAGGGAAGATATATGGATTAGGGTATTGAGTAACAATTCCGCAGGAAATGTCTTGGTGCCTGACTTTGATTCCTATGAGAGTTTGATTCCAGAAAAACTTCCAGGTTTGGGACGCTCTTTTGTGCTTGATGGTTGGGAGATGCAAAAAACTTTCTTCAGTTACAGGGTAAATTCTACTAATACCAATATTGGGTTAGGGAATTTTGCGAATTCCAGTGTACCCGAATTTCACTTCAACGTCGATGTCAAGAGGAGCGTTAAACTTCCTTTTAATCTTGATCTTCTACTCCTAATGGTAGTATTCGTTCTTCTATTTGCAATACTTACAATGATTACCAAGGGTGAAAGCAAAACTCATTTTGGATTCAGTTCTCATGGAGTCCTGGGTTACTGTACATCAATTCTTTTTACCCTTATCATTGCCCACTCTTCTCTCAGAGCTAGAATCCCTATAGGTGGGATCATCTACCTTGAATATTTCTACTTTATTATGTACATTGCAATCTTGGTTGTTGCCTTGAATTCAATAGCTTTTGCGTCACATCGGAGTATCCCTTTTATTGATGCAAAAGACAACATGTACATGAAGGTACTATACTGGCCTGTTATCACAGGAATTCTGTTGTTGATCACATTACCGAATTTTTATTGACAAAGTTTCTGGTTTTAGATTTTCATTCACATCGATGAGTATTGAGACTGCTAGTTTTAATACTGGTTTCTAGTTGTGAAATACTTCAACCAATCTGCTTTTTGAACACAAAATTGTTATTTACACATTGTATAGTATCTATAAAACTCAATAAATGAAATACAGGCGGCATTTAATAAATAAAAACTACAATTAATATAAACCTATTAATATACAATGATTAATATATTATATTGGTAATTATTAATGTTTCTGAATTTGCATAATTAAAATGAAAATCATATGCAAATGTCCCCAATATCGATAAAGAAATAAAGGAAATATTGAAATAATTATCTAGTAGAATGAAAAAGGTACTGGTTATTTTGCTTGGCAGTTTTATTTGTAGTATCCATGACAGCAATGGCAGCTATTGCATTTGGTGGTAGCGGCGAAGACGGCGATTTTGGCCCAGGCGGTGTTTATGACGCCCCATATTCTGCTGGGAGCCCCAAAGATTATTATGCATCCATAAGTCAATTAGATTGTGCGGGTGATACCTATAGTGGATAGGTAGCTGTTTCACTCTATTTAGGATTTACTTAGTTTAAATGAGTAGGACTCACTTATTGTACTTGAAATTCAATCTTGAAAATTCCGACCAAGCAATAGAAGACGACAATACACAGTTTTTGTGATTAAAACTGTGCATCAGTCAAAAAGATAAATTCTGTTTTTGTGGTGAAAAATGGATACAAAATCAATCAGAAATTACAGAAATTCCGTGGATCCATACGGATCTAGCATTTGTTTGTCTATTTGCCCATTATTTTCATTAATAGTTACATAATCTATAAGTTGCCGTCATATTGGAAAAAATATATGAAATTCTTGTTCACAGCTTTCGAAAGTGAGCTGAAAGTTATATTAATTTGCATAGAAAATGAACTATGTTATAGAAAAAGAATTGCAGGAGTGCTATAAATCACTGATGCAGGCAGGTAGATAAAATTATAATCAAATCATCCTTCAATGAATCGGTTTTTAACCCAATGTTCTTTGGAGAACTCATATGAAAAAAATTAAGGTAAATGACTGTGAAGAAGTATTATCATCAATGAGATTGAGCATAGAAAACCTAACAGATGTAATTGATAAACTGGATCTGGAGGCCATAAAGGCGTTGCTCCAAAAAACAATTGATAGCAATCACGTTTTTGTAATGGGAGCCGGAAGATCTGGACTTGTTGCCAAAGCATTTGCTATGCGGCTTATGCAGCTTGGACTTACTGTTTATGTGGTCGGTGAAACCACTACTCCTGCTGTTTTGTCGCAGGATGTCGTGATTGCTATTTCTGGATCCGGGGAAACCCGTACCATAGCTGACCTTGGGAAATTGGCAAAAGATATCGGCTCAACCCTTATAACGATTACATCTAAAAAAGATTCGACACTGTGTAGAATTTCCGATATTGCTGTGATCATTCCAAGAAAAACTAAAAATGACCCTGATGAAGCCGGTTACCTTGAAAGGCACATGCGGGATGACTACAAAAATATGCAACCTTTGGGAACTTCTTTTGAAATTACTTCACTTGTTTTCTTGGACTCTGTGGTTAGCCAGCTGATTATGCTAACCGGCACTTCGGAAGCAAAACTTGAATCAAGGCGTACGAACATCGAATAGAGTCTAAAGATCGACAGAAAAATAGGAATATTTCAGAAGTAGTAAATTGAAGGATACAGAAGATTCTCAGTTTAAAGGAGATCAAATTTTCAGAAAATGTAGCAAAAATAGATACTTCTGGAATTAGAAAAATTGTTATCTTTATTGTTTCATTGATGCATAGTTTTTGTATCAAAATACATGGTTTTTCTCATTTTTAAGCCAAAGTGGTACATTTTTACATGATTGCTCAGTGAATGCATCTATTTTTATCAAAATATATTTTATATTTAAAAGCCTAAAAATTGCTATATTTATCAAAAAAAAGTTAGCATTTGAAGGCTAAATGAATAGTTACAGAAATCTGTTAGTTGAGACAATTTCTACCTGATTCCATTTTATTATCATATTCTGTTAAATTTATTTTTATTGTTTGAGCATCTCCTGAACTTTTTTAATATCAGCGATAGCTTCTTTTTTCATCTCAATCATTTTTTCCATACCAGATATTTTCATTTCCAAAATTTTTATGAATTTATCCATTCTCATTACTGCAACTTTTTTCTTCTGCTCTGTAGTCAGAAGCTCCCACATCTCAACCATAGCGGTCTCCATTATAGACCCCTTTCCCATCATTGAATGTTCTTCGCACATGTTTAAATGTCTCCTTCATTGATAATATTTTTTTAATTTACATTTTAAGAGTAGCCAAAATATTAGTATATTTGAATATCCGATTTCAACAAATTGTTAATAAAGATTATGTAAGCAATTTATTGCAATCAGATGTTTATTACTTCCCCGTATTATTTTTATTTAATTATACACAAAATTGTTTCTGAATAAAATTTACTTTCCAATAGTATATTTTAAAACAAAAAAATTATTATTAATATTTGATTACTTTTTTGATTATGAAAAATCTTATGTACGATTATTTTTCGTTTATAAACTATTTTTTGTATAAATTATTTAAAAAATTGTTGGGATAAATGTATATTGTAGAGTAAACCGAACAGACACTTTGAAAAAACTAAGAATTAACCTGTGGAGTAGAATTGCATGGAAGATGTTGATCTTATTTCGAATTAAATATACTTGGGATTTTATATATTCGAATAACTGTCTCTGGGTCGACAGTATAGACAACTCTTCTAGCTTCTATCAAATCTTTTTTAATGCGCTTGATTTTGTAGAATGCATAATTGAATGAACAAAAAATGAATATGAAATTTCTTAAATTATTTAAGAATTCATAAAATAATAAAAATCTATAAATTAATAATTAAATCTTTGTATACTATGTTTTAATCAATTCTCTTAGGATTGAATCTTTTACTTCTAGATTTTTAATATTTGTGTTTTTTACAAAAAAGTTGGCGAACTAACTTAATTTATACTTATTTTGCATTACTGTGGTGATGTAATCTGTATAAACTTGTACATTCCTATACATCATGGAATAATTGAATTGCAAAAAAATATATAGAAATTAAATTATTAACAAATTTCGAACAGAAACCTAACTTATATACTCTTGTCAACAGTTTCAAGATTGCTCTATATTGATTTAATTTATGTATTTAAATGATAATGACAAAATCGCTTTTTAGTTGTGCAATCTGATATTGCTTTTGTGATAGATTATTTTTCGAATTCGGAACGTGGGGTTATTATTTCTATTGTTGGAGTCATCAAGCTCTTTTTGAATAATCTTTGACTAATTCTTATAATAGTTAAGCCATGAGGTAAAGCTAATCTACAAAATACCACAATACGTAAATAGTTTGAAAGGAAATATTCCTAAGAATAATGAAATTAATTAGTATGAAAGGAGATAAACTTCAATGGGCAGCGTTAAAAAGATATTGACTATTTTGCTAATATTCTTATTTGTAGTATCATTGACTGCAGCGGCATCAGGAGCTGAACAAGATCAAGAACATGGCCATGGTGACCATGGACATTATCGTTTGGTTGAAGACAAAAACAAAGACGATCATCATCAACATCATGACAATGATGAATGTTGGTCATGGAGCCCTACCAAAAACGAATGGGTATATATTTGTTAATGATAATAATGACAAAAACGGCACAAAGTAAAAGATCTAACTAAAATATCGATATGGGTTTTAATGCTTATGTAACCTGACATCACATTGGTCAAAAAGTCACGATAGATACTTTATTAAAACAAGCTTAAGACCATTAATTTTATTAATTTTACATAGCAGTGTACCGAAAGTTCTGTAAAATCTGATGGCTTCTGTAGTCTTTTCTTTCAATGCAAAACAGGATTTCTTGGTTTTACTGATGCATAGATTTTGTGTTAAAATCTATGTATTTTCTCTATCTCAGCCAAAAATTGAGATCATTTTTGCATTAGTTCAAAGTAAAATACATATATTTTATTAAAATAAATGTAACGGCTAAAAATCAAAAATGCTTTTTTACTGCTTGATGGGAAAGAAATCTTTCAAAATAAAATGTAAAATCTGAAAAACAGCAATCTTTTATCCCAAAAATAATTTCTGAATAAAATTTACTTTTCCATGAAATATTTTAAAGCCTGATAGTAATTTTATGTTAACTAAGTTTTTATATATTCCAAAGCTTTTCACAAATTTAGCATATATTTTTCCCAAAAAGTAACATGAACTCATTTTAGATTAAATTCTAGATTTAAAAAGTCTGATACGAGCTATTATTAACATCATCCGATTGAAGTAAAAAAATTTCAAATTTATGATCGTGTTCTTGAGTCTTCGAACGAATTTGATTAGTATCTATAAATATTGTCATGGTGGTCATAATCTACCCGCGTAACGGTCCCAGACTCTTCATTTATAGAAAAAATTAGCACAAAATATTTATCGATATGTACTCTTTTGAGATGATTCATTGGTGCTCTTAGATTCTTGAATCTATGTGGATTTTCTAGGATTCCATTAACTTTATCTATAATAATTTTAAATTGTTTTTTATTCCTTTTTGCTAATTTTTTAAATTTACTATCAAGTTCAGGTTTGATCTCTAAACTGTACATAAAAATCAAAGACTATTTCTATTTCTTAAGTTTTCAATAGTGCCTATATTTATCGTTTTTTGTTTTTCGATTTCTTTCAATTTTTCAATATATTTTGGTCTTAACTCTGGCTCTAAAATTTCTTTTTCATATTCAGCTGCCATTTGATTAATAGCGGCACTTTTGTCTTTTAAGCCATATTTAGCTTTGATAATATTCAAAATTCGATTGGTTCGTTCGTCAATGTTTATAATTGCTTGGACCATATATATCATGCTAATAAAATGTTAATATCTTATTAATACATGATGTTCTATTTCATTGAAGACAAAAACCGCACAAATTTTCCTACAGCAAATTCTATAAGGATAAGACAAGAAAAGTATGAAAATTTTATTAAAATGAGTTCTATTGAGAAGCTGGTGATTTTATTGACAATAAGAGTTTTTGCAAAAAACAATGTCAAACCTAACAAAATTCAAGAATTTATAGGTTTGTGTAAAAAATTTGTTGAAGAAACAGTAAAAGAAGAAGGCTGCATAGAATACGAGCTTTATTAGGAATTAAATAATTCAGGAATCCTGACGATGTTAGAAGAGTGGAGCGATGAAAGAAACCTTGAAGAACACGTAAACTCCAATCTTTTAGAGAAATAGTTCCTTTGTTTTCAGAATATCTTGAAAAAGAATGGAAGTTAGTATATACAAAAAAAGCTGCTGTAATTTTCCATGTTCCGTTTTTTTAAGTGCATAAGTTTTTCACTTCGTGGGTATAAGCTATTGAAAAACATAACTACAAGAGTTTTTTTCATTTTTTCTAAATTTGGAGAGTGTACACGGGTTCAGAATCTAACATTATGCTCTAAATCTTATTGTTTTTGTATTTTTTATTTTACTGCAAAAAAGCAGGATTCTGAGCCAATGGTTATGCTAATAAGTTATTTTTCTATTGTTTCATCGATGCATAGTTTTTGTATCAAAATCTCTGAATTTCCGAAGTTCCATCCGAAACAAGAAAACATTGCTGATCTATTACTCATGGAACTTATGGGACTCATAGAGCACCTGAATCCCCTGGAACAACTGAAACTAATTAAACTAAACTATAACCATCAACAGAATATTTCGGAATTTTTGCATATGTTTTTGATAACTTTATTATTCCATAGTTTAGAAAAAAAGTACAATTTTCCACATAAAATGGCAAGCGGCTTACAAAAATTAAGCTATGTTGCTTCTTCAGGCAAGGAATAATGTTAGGTTCTGAAGACTTCGGAAATAACAAAAAAATCATTATTAATATTTAATTGTTTTTTGATTGTGAAAAATCTTATGTGGGATTATTTTTCGTTCAGGAGCTATTTTTCGTATAATTAATTTAAAATAACTACGAGAATAACTGTATATTGTACTATAGACCGAATAGACCAAAAAAGATCTCAACACCTATAAAGTGGAATTGCGTAGAAGACGTTGGTCTTTATTTAAAATTAAAAATTACTTTTGCGGGTATATATTCGAAGTGACGGGATCACGGAAGCTGGTAGAGACAACTCTTCCGAGCTTTCATATAATCTTTTTTAATGCTCTTGATTTGGTAGTAATGTTATAGCTTTAAGCCATAAGTCTTCTATGAATTAAATTCCTGTCATGAATTCGTCGAAGTCGTGACAAAAATAACCATCTATAGATATGTACATTATCAAAACATAAAAAGAATAGAATTTACAATATCATATACTTCTAAAAGTAAATTGGGAGTGGGTATTTAATGTGGAAACAAGCTTTTGACAAAGCAATTGAAATTAACCCGCAGAATTCATTAGCTTGGTACAATAAAGGGATTACTCTACGCCATTTAAATAAGTATGAAGAAGCCATAAAAGCCTATGAAAAAGCAATTGAGAGTAATCCATTGCTGGGATGGAATATCAATTCCATCAAGCATTTAAAATATACTCACTGATATTGCTTATGCTACTAAATCAGAGACACAAAAACTTGATATATATATCTGCCAAATGAAGGGCAAGGTCCTTTACATGTGATTATAGTATTTCGTAGTGGGGGATTTACTGCAGGTAATAATAATAGAAAATATAGCTCAGATGCTTCAGGACTTAAATCATGGTTATGCAGTAGTACCTGTTGATTACTGTTTGAGTGATGAAGCTAAATTCCCAGCGGCAATAAATGATGCAAAAGCAGCTATTCGTTTTATTAAAGTTAATGCTGTTCAATATATTTAAATCCCAAAAAGATTGCTCTATGGGGCATTTAAGCAGGTGGAAATCTTGCCGCCCTTGCAGGCACAACAGGCGGCACAAACAATTGCTATGTTACATCAATCGGCAACGCAAACGTTTTGGATAATGTCACAGCAGTAGTCGATTGGTGTGGTTTTACAAATTTCTCTATTATGGATAAACAATTCAAGGAAAGCGGAATTCAGGATATAATACAGGGGGTTCCAATTCATAATACCGAAGCTTCTCCTCCGTCATAATATTTAGGGCAAAATATTTCAAAGATACCGAACCTATGCAAAAAGGCAGACCCCACAACTTATATAACTTCCGAGTGCCCCCCATTTTTAATTCAGCACGGCACATTGGATCCACTAAGGGATGACACCTAGCCAATTAAAGAAGCTCTTAACCTTTAGGTCACAAGATGATGAACCGGTTATCACAGTTACTAGATTTTCCTTTGTAAAATCTATAGGAATGAAGTGTAATTTTGCTGGATGCTTCTATCCCAACTCAGCAAGGCGACGAAGCTTAAATTCTTGTATGATTGGATGGTCAAGCTCAAACACTTCCAAGTATTTTATCATTTCAGATTGTCTGAATGCAAAAGTATCCATTCCTGTTCCAAGAATTACGTACTGCTTTACTTCTTATTTGATAACTTTTTTAGGGAGTCTTCTGCATACCGCGCACGGCTGTTGAAAAAACCTACCAACCGAAGGGTTGCTCGTATTAATGACTTGGAAGTAATTGTTTGCTCAAAGTGCAATGTGGCAGACACTGGATCATTTAACTGTTGATCCCAGATCATATTCTGTTCAATTAAATGTTGCTCAATTAATGCTCTTTTTTCTTCTGGTATCAATTCAAAGGCCAGGAAATCATCAAAAATTTTGTTGGTAGCATGTATGGAATGATAGGCACGCATGTAGGCTACCGAAATTGCGGTAAAGCTAGCTTGATTCTCTTTCACATTATTGTCTCCTTCATTTAGCTATCTCTTTTGATTGTAATCTCTTCAAAAAATACTAAATAAATTTGCCATTCACTTTTTTGATTGGGCTTAAATAAACAGAACTCGCCCAAACAACCGCGACCAAACAAATTGGCACAACCAAAAATTCAACAAAAACTGCCCTGGTTCCTATCATGGTTTCTATCATAATTCCGACCATGATCTCTGGCATGATCACCATAGTAATTCAAATAATTTAGCAAATGATAGATCTAAACAATTGATTCCATCATTTGCGCCCTCCTTTTTTGCAAAACCAAATTAATTTAGTGACTCTAGGCTCAATTTTATGGGGGCTAGTTTCTCCCATTGTTATAAATGAAAACCATGCTTTGAGCTCATCAGTGGTTTATTCCTTGACTATATTTACGATTATAATATAAGGAACTCACATCTGAAGCAGTGGACAACCTACATTACGCTCAGGAAAATGAAAAATAAAAAAGTATGTCAAAAAAGTTTATACGGGTTCTTTCTCAAATATTTTTCCAGTATTAAAAAATTGAATTTCAGATTCAGGTTTTTACAGTTTTAGTTTTTTTAGAGTATTGTATTATTATTTGTTTTATGTTTTAATTTATAATAATTGTTTAGGCTAATTAATTTCAAGTGTTTCATGAGTCATAGATCTGTCATGTTTTCTTATTTAGGATGGAACTTAAGAAATTCATAGATTTTATTACAAAAACTATGTATTCACGAAAGTTGGATCGATTCATTATTACATTGTTTTAAAAAGAATTCATTTTGGTATGATATCCTGGCAAAAGTTATGTGTCTTATATCTCCTTTGTCAACGAATACTTTAGAATCTGAAGATGTGCCTACTATACTTAATATCAATAAACAAACTATTTTAGTAATTTTAAATAGTTTTAGCTTATTAGACATCGCAATTTTCACTTATGCTTGTTCACTTCCAAAATTCCCACCAATGTTTGGATTCTTTAGTAGCGTTATCAGTTACATTTGTTCCATTAGATGTGTTATTTTTAATGGTAGATATAGCAGTCTCAACCTTTTTGCTGGTATTACCAAAATTAGTAGTTTTAAGTTTCATCGTCTCACTGCTAGTATTTACTGCACTGCTATTTGTCATATCGATCTCTGTAGTATTATTCTCCATAGCTTTTCCAAAACTATCTGCTATAGTTTCAGTAGAATTATTAAATAAATTCAATGTGTATTGACTACTCGTCAAAGACGTAGGATTGGTTGTTGTATTACGGAGCTTGTTTTCAAAATCAGCGACGTTAAGTTTCGTGATCTCGCTGCTGGTATTGACTGGACTGATATTTGTTATATTGGTCTCTGTAGTATTATTCTCCATAGCTTTTCCAAAACTATCTACTATAGTTTCAGTAGAGTTGTTAGACAAATTCACTATGGATTGACTATTCGTCGGAGACACATGATTGATTTTTGCATTACGCATCTTGTTTTCAAGTCTTAACTGGTTTTCCCTAGCTGACAAATATATAGGATCGAGCCTCAATGATTCGTTATATGCCAACTGTGCTTCTTCATACCGACCTAATTCTGTCAGAGCAACCCCTTTTCCATTCCAAGCATCTGCTCCATTAGGTTTTATAATAAGAGACTTTTCATATGCTATCAAAGCTTTATCGTACTTATGTTCAACCAGATAAATCTGCCCTTCATCATACCAAGCGGTTGCATCCTGAGGATCAATTTCAATCGCTTTGTCGACTGTCACTAACGCTTCAGTATAATTACCTGCTTTATATAGGTCTCCATACTGTTTAACCCACTCGCTGGCAGTAAACCCTATTGGCTCTGTCACCGCACTTGTGACACTCACTATGATTGGCATTACCAACAATGTGAGTACTAAAATTTTGAGTATATCTCGTGTCATATTCTCCCTTCTTTATTACTATTATACCAACAAATATTGATAAATTACAATATTCACTGAGCTTGTTAGTTATTTCAAATTAATTCTTAAAAAATGGTTTCTGAATAAAACTTATTTACCCATAAGATATTTTAACATTACTGTTTTATAATAATTTTGGAATAACGTCTATTCAAGCATGAGACATTTTAAAATTGAATTCAATTTGATATTAATTCAATTATTTATATCACAACAAGAAATAGAATGAAGAGCCAATAGTTTTACTGATAAAGTTTCTATTTTTGTTGTTTTCATTGAGTAAATAGTTTGTGGACTTTAAATTTTATAGTAACATTGTCCTAGCAAATGATCATATTTGAATTTTAATTGACTTGTTTAGCAAATTATATAATATATCAATTATATAATTTTTAAAGTGGATTATTCAGAACTATTGCAACTTCAACTACAAACTATTCTAGCAGAGTATGCTGCTTTAAAGTCCGAAATTCAGTATCGAACTGGATTTCAAAATCATCTTGTTCGGATGCATTTTATTTTCTTAGGGACTATTCTCGCAGCTGATTTATCCGATATTCTAACCATAAAAAAGAGTTTGTTGCTTGTTCCAATAGAATCTTCCTTATTTGGGTTATGGTATTTTGGTTGTGGGTTTAGAATTTTGGAAATTGGAGTGTATATCAGAAAATGTATCGAGACGCATGTTTATAATATACTGGGAAAAAATGAAATAAGCCCAAAAATTATGATATGGAGATCTGAGTTTGGAAAAGGCTTTAACAATTATCCGTTTGCGATAGAAGTTTGTTCTCTGATATTGATTTTGTTGATTTTTGGTGGACCGACTGTATTATGCATTGCATATACCTGTTTATATTTTCATCCGCAGACTAATAATGATTCAGTTATAATCAAATTAGGTGCTATAATTGACTTAGTTTTATTTTGTATATTATTTTTCTTTGCAATTTGGTTTATATACAAAACTACAAAATCTATGCTAGAAACTAAAAATGAGCTAAAATAAAGAATTTATGATATTACCAAAATCACTGCCATGAATTTTTAGTCCCTAGTAGCTCAATTAGTAGTCCATACTGATTCGGTCAATGCTTTGAAAATTCACTTCTTTACAGATAGATGGACGGAGTAGGCTTTATCGAACTACTTTTATCGTTCTGAATTTATTTTCTTTAGAGCATGGTATTGGCTGATTCTATTCTTTATTTAAGTGCCGATAGTTTATGCTTAAATAGAAGCGATTTTTTAACTGCATCATCAAAGTATTAATCTATGAATAAGAACTGAATAAATATAAATAAGAAACTAATTACAACAAATTAGGTACACTGCCTATTTTTACTAGAAAATTCTTTCATTCTAATTCTATTCTATAGTATAATTGTAGTCGTTGTTATTAAAATTTCCACCATGGTTCATGATATTCTATTTTCTTCGGTAGTAGCTTAATATCCAATTTGCCATTTTCTTGCATTAAAGTTTGGATGTGATATAGTTGTCTTTCAAGTTGTTTACCCCTTTTTGACACTGGAGGTTCTATAGTCCAATATGATTATTAATTTAATATACTTATTTATTTATCTTGATTAAGGTCTTTTTGTTTTATAAGTTCCTCAAGTGCATAGTTAACCGCTTTGTTCTAAGATTTGGATCTAAATGATTCAAGCTGTGCTCACAAATAACTAGGCATTTAGACTTGTATTTTTACAATTTCATTATTTTCCGTGACTCAAAAAAGACATGATATTATTGATAACTAATCAATGTGATTAATTTTAAATTAATTTAATTAATCTTTTACAAGTGCCCCTACAATTTCGGATTAAAGCGAGAAAATATCTAAATTTGCTATAAAATCTCTGAATCAGTAACGACAACAAAAACACAAACTTTGTCAGTACAAATGTTGGTTTGACATTTTATTTTTTTGGGTAATTTAAAAAAGTTAATTGATATTAAATTACAGTAATTTTTACCTGATTGTGCAGAAATTACATATCTTTTATTAAAATGCGCGTTATATTATATAACTCGAAATTTGCTATCCTTGTTACTCCTTCTTTTTAAGGAATGAATAAGTTTTTTTAAATAATTCTTTGTGCAGGGAAAGATTTTCCATATTCGCATGCTTTCATTTTGTATACTTTACACGTATCCAGATCGAAAGAAATGGGAAAATGGAAGGGGGTATAGATGAATAAAAACAGATATGATTGTGACTGAGCCACACAAAATAAAAGAATAGCTGGTAAATTAGATACGATAGCATGGGATAGGGAGGTAAGTATATTAATGAAAATATAAATATCATTAATTCTTGTTAATATATATATTTTGTTCTCTATCTAATATAATATTAGCCTTATTTTAGGAGAAATAATATATAAAATACAGGGGGAAAATAAATGACAAGTAAACAAAAATCGTACAAATTAGCCTTAGTTTCAATAGCTATGGTTTTAATGCTGGTAAGTACCGCGGGTGCAGCGAGATTTGGGGATGTAATACTAAAAACCGATTCATGTACTGGGATGGTAGATTTCTTAAAGTTCCCAGTCTGTGGATGCGAAGATAACTGTGGATGTGGATCGTTCATGGATGTTTTCAGACACTGCTTACCCGGCCACGAAAATTGCACAAAAGAACGTCACGAAGCAGACGAATAGTTTTTATTGCGTATCTGCCACTTGATTGAAAAGTGATTCAGTGATTTTTTAATTACTAATCACTTTTCTCGAAAAATTTCATTTATACCTACTTTTTTTGGTTACCATCTATATTTTGTAGTATTTCAGGATTCAGTTATTAAAGTGTCTTATGAAACTTTATTCAAAGAGTTCCTTATTTTTATTCTGACTACAGATCTATTGGTAAGTTTCTTGAAATATTTATATATTGAAAAATGGTTTATATATGATATTAGGGATACCTCGGTCCGAAAGAACTCGAATCGGATATAAATCACAGGAAACATACTTCTTTTAGAGTACACTTTTATTCCGACTTCGATGAAATAATCAAGTTCTGCATCTGAAAAACCCAATAAATTTAACGATTCTAGGATCGATTTTGTTGAGCTACATATTTTTTCCCATCGCAATCCAATGAAAATAATAACCACAAAAGGTAAAAAATATAAATAAAGTATATGGAGTAATTCCACTGGAATATGAATTGATAGCGGTTCCTATGTACATATTGGAATAAACTGCTATCTACATTTAAAGTCAAGAGTGCTATTTATATCACTACAAAGGTCGATTTAATTTTGAGATCCTCTTTTTTTTGCAAGAGTGTTATATTCTTGATCCTTGAGGGTCGAAGCTCCCTGATTCCGCAAATATATCTTAACAATTTTGAATCTCATTCCTTACCCATGATAACAACATTGAATAATTGAGGTCTTATGGTCTATCAATGATGTATCAAAAAAGTAAATTATAGGCTGTAGGAAAGTAATATCTGCAGCTTGATGGACTATTTATTGGAGAGCTCAGTTACAATTTTTTCACAGTCAGACACATAATTACACTAAAACATTTCATTTCGAGATCTTTGAGATGGAGTATTGATCGATTATTTTGTTTGGAAATACTATAGCATCATTTTTTTCTGAAATTTTATATTCATAATTGTGATCTCATTTTGTTAGTTTCAAATGTTCCAAAAGTTCAATACGTTCTATGAGTCACATAAGCACCTAAAGTCATCGACAGCGAAGTAAAAAGATTTTATTGCTTTGGATATGCTTTTTTGAATTTTCTCATACTATCATATGTTAATAAGAAATTGCTTGGTGAATTCGTGATATCTTGATGTTTTGGCTAAAGTTTTGCTTCCAGAATTTGTAGTATTTCTTCATAAGTAGGGACAATCCATTACCAAAATGCTATTCTATCGAACGGATACGAAGCAGCGATAAACCAGTTAGGCAAATCTTTTGTTTCAAGTACTTTTCTAGCATAAGAAAATGCTTATTCTCGAGTGTTTGCATGTCATTTGGGTGATCATTTTGATCTCATTTTTTTCGAGTTTATTGACGTAATACGAATTCTAGTTTAATAACTTTTTTTACTTAATTTGTCCTTTTTTTTCTGTGTTCTTTGAAGGCTTTCCTGCATCAACCGGTGAATTTGCAACGTATTATTTTTGGCTTTTTCAATAAAAGAAAATTATACAAATCTCTATAAATATTTGTGTGATTACCTGTGTTAAACTTTTTACCAGATGCTAATGAAGATCATAAACCCAAAAATAAGTAACCGAAAGAACATTTAATATATTTTTTTCAGGACTTAAAAATTTGTTAATATCGAGTCAATCCAACTAGAATGTTCATATATTTGCTTGTTTCATAGCCACTGTATGACAAGCTACAAAACTCTTGTAAAAGACGTTATACAAAAAGCTGACGTTCTTATGGAGGTCTTAGATGCTCGGTTTCCGGATGAGACACGCAATAGAGACCTGGAGCGTGAGATAATCAGTTTAAACAAACCGTTTATAATTGTCATCAATAAATGCGACCTTGTTTCAAGGGAAAAACTTGTGAAAGCCAAAGCCTGCCTTTCGAAAACCGCACCTACAGTCTTTGTTTCCGGTAAAAACAAGTCAGGGGTAACGATCTTAAGGCACCAAATACTAAAATCCGCGTGTATAAAAGGGCATGATATCATTGTTGGCACCTTTGGCTATCCAAATGTGGGCAAATCTTCGATAATCAATAGCGTTGCAGGTAGGCATAAGGCTAGCACATCCCCGATGTCTGGTCACACAAAAGGAGTTCAAAAAGTGAATGCAGGCTCACGGATCATGTTTATTGATACACCTGGAGTGATACCTTTTGATGAGATGGATGAGTATATACAGGGGCTGCTAGGAGCAAAAGATGCAAACAAACTACAAGATCACGTTGGTGTTTCCCTGAAGATTATAGAGAAAATTCTTGCAGAAAACAAAACCGCTCTTGAGTCATTTTATCATATTACAATAGAGAATGAGAATTCCTATAACGTACTTGAACTTATAGGCAAACAGTGTAATTTCCTGCAGAAAAAAGGTGAGATCGATGAAACAAGAATTGCTATCAAAGTAATTACTGACTGGCAAAAGGGTCTGCTTTTTGTATAAGGTTTATAATATCAGATGATATTTTTTATAAAAATATAGATATACATTATCCGAGTAAAAATATCACTGACTTCAGCTGAGACTGAAAAAAGATATCTTTTTTTTGTGCCAAAATTAGAGTTTTTTTGCTGCGAGCTTCGAACCATAAAATGATCAATCTTCACAGACGTTATAGAACCAACAATTATGTAGCCGGTATATAATATCAAATACAAAAGGCCTAATCAAAATTATCGAAATTTAAACAGTCAGGTATTTGTTTTTGCCGTTTTTAGATTTAATCACATGATTCCTACAAATATGAAAGAAAAGTAGTTCAAAAAATCAATGATCACCCGCTTTTGAGATTATGGATTAAGGAAAGCATTGATTATTGTTTTAAGCAATTATTCGCTGTCAATGAACTGATTCCAAGTCCTATAAGGATCGGGGGGGCTAGAATTTTTACTTCATTTAACGAATATAATTAAATCTTATATTTAATATTTCTTTAGGCACAGAGTCGAAGTTTAGATTATTTAAATCAAAAATAAACGATTCGGGAATTATTTAAGCTGTTTTTAAGCAGGAAAAGTTACGAGCATCAAGGATAAATTAAAAATCTACTGTGCTGGCTAAGATTAAGTTGAGTTACCGATGGGATTTTTGATCATTCGCTCTATGTGTTTCACAATTTAAAGATGGTATCTGGAATTAAACCATTAAGAACGGTTATTTTGCGAGTATTACTTATATAAATTCTTTATTCAACGAAATAAGTTCATATGTTGGAGTGTTAATCTAAAACTCCCTGTCGACAGTCTGCCGGCAAGATAATCAAACCAATGTAGAACTTGCGCAATTCATTGCAAAATCATATGCTTAAAACTTCAAACTATTTAGGTCACAATATTCATTTTTAAGAGGCTAGTGTTTTTTGCACCTTAAGTGCGTTAGTCCTGAGGAGAATTCGATATGAAAAAATACTTTTTACCAGTGATTTTATTAGTTTTATTGTTAATGCCAGCAACTGTAGCAGTAGGTAATATAAAAATTAATGATTTTTCTGCTAACGTTACAAATAGGACTATTCCTTTACATACAAAGTTTATTGATGATGCCACAGGCAACGTTACTTCTTGGCGTTGGATATTTGAAAATATAGGAACCGAAGCCACTACTTATAGTGGTTCAAATATAACAACTCATCATAATTTTGGGAAACCTGAAATTTATAATGTTACATTGAATGTATGGGGACCTGATGGTAATGATACACTTATAAAACCAACATACACCACCGCTAAGGCAATAAACACAGAGACTAAAGCCAAAAAGGAAACTACTGAATCAACAGAGACAAATAAAATATCCAAAAATGAAGCTACTAAATCAGTGAGCTTATCTTTGAACCCAAATTGGGGATCAAAGGATAAACAACATTATTTAAACGGATACTGTGAAGGATATGCGATTGGAGTTATAAATGGATATGATAATGGATATGATCAAGGAATTACAGACTTGAAATACACCGAAACAGACCATAGTAATTTTGCACCAAAAAGCACTACCTCCCAAGATATAGGATATGCTGGTGGATACGATGCCGGGTACAATATGGGGTTCCTTTCAGGATATAATACTGGATACTATATTTACAAGCAGCAATATTTTGAACAAATTTATAGCAATCATTCTTAAAACAAAGCTGTATAATATAAATTTCTTAGTAATTATTTTATAGATTTTAGTTAAAACCTATTTTTTAATTTTAAAATAACGGCATTTTATAATAAAAAGTTGTAACCATGACATAACTTGGATATTTTGTAGCTGATACCATAAAAACGATTTCGAATTGTACAGCCCAGATATTAGTATTTGATGACTATACAACAAAGAGGAATTTCATCCATTTCTATTATTCTAATCCTTAACCTTCGTCTCCGCCATTTTTCAATGTGAAATACAAAAATATCAAATCTGAACTTTTCCTCATCTATGAACTTAGGTTCTCACTTCACAATAGCAAAATATATTTTTTTGAAAGTTTCCATGTTTTTTAAGCAAGAATGATATCTGTGCCTAAATATACATGATATTAGAATTTTTAGAAGAGATTCTTGGCTTAACCAAATTTCTTATCTTTTATGAAGATTCGATAGCAAATTATATTCTTTGGACCATATTCTCCCTTCTTGGTGTTAAAACAATAACATTTCTTGAAATTCTCGCATTTGAATGCATAAAATGCAAATAGGATTTTAGGCAGCTTAACCAATAAATCAATGACATTAAATCCTTAACAGATTTATATTTCAAATTCTTTTGCATGTAATAATTCAACCTACCTAAAATTAGTTGATTGATATCTATTTTGATACAATCGGTCCTTCAGGTGACTAATAAGTATAAAACTGAAAAACATTATCAATAGCCAGCAATTAAACAAAACCAGCTCACATAAATCTGCTCATTTAATGTTAGTAACGGTGGCCATAGAGATATTTTAGTGAGATACTAAAATTGTTTGTTGTATCAGAGATTAGGCATATTTACTGCGATTCAACTAGCAAATTTCAGCTGGCTGATTTTATTTGTCTATTAGTTAGTAGTCAGAAGTGTCTATCGAATCAAAATAGATATCAATCAACTGATTTTTTTTGTAGGCTAAGTAGTTAAGGTCTATTTTGCACTTCTTTATTTTCAGCCGCTTGCGCTTTATTTCGATATCTTTTCTACAAAATCCTTAATAAGGTAGTTCAAAAAGGTTAGAGTATTTTTCTTTTAGTGATATGAGGAGCTCTTCGTCTAATTCCACACCATAAAGTGTTTTCACTTTAGAAAGCTGATCAAATGATAAATTTTTTGCTCTGTATAGGTTAGACCATCGAAGGTCAGCCTCTTGAAGGTTAGCTCCTTGAAGGTTAGCCTCTTGAAGGTTAGCTTCTTGAAGATTTGATCCTTGAAAGTCAGCTCCTTGAAGACTAGATCCTTGAAGGTTTGAACCTTGAAGATTTGATCCTTGGAGGTTAGCCTCTTGCAGATCTGCACCTTGAAGATCAGCACCTTGAAGGTTAGCCTTTTGGAGGTCAGCTCCATAAAGATTAACCATTTGAAGGTTAGCTCCTTGAAGATTAGATCCCTGAAGATTGGAACTCTGAAGGTTAGATCCCTGAAGATTGGAGCTCTGAAGGTTAGAACCTTGTAGGTTAACCAATTGAAGGATAGATCCTTGGAGATTAGCTCCTTGAAGGTTAGCCGATTGGAGGTTGGCTCCTTTATCCAAAAGGTGAGCATTTGAAAAGTCGGCCCCTTGAAGATTAGCTCCTATAAGATTAGCTTTCTCGAGATGCACTCCTCGAAGATCAGCGTCTTGAAGATTTGCCTCTTGAAGATTTGCCTCTTGAAGATTTGCCTCTTGAAGGTTAGCCTCTATGAGATTAGCCCTTACAAGATTAGCTCCTTGAAGATTTGCTCCTTGTAGGTTTTTTCTTTCTGTACTATCCATTTGTAATTAATCGATCTTGAACCAAAATAAATATTGCTATGTTAAAGATTGAATTTTTAAGCCATATCCTTGAATTGCAACAAATACCCCTTCCCAGAGAAAACCCCGGACAATTCCAAAAAATCTGTGGTAAGCCTAGATAATAATATAATAAAAACAGTAACCCGGCTGAAGCAGAGAACACATCCCCCAAAGTCTGATCTTTGCGAAAATAGGATCATAATAGTGTTACTGCATGCAGGTCCATGGGATCAATCCGTGAAAAATTGGTAATAGAATACTGAGGAAAAGCTCCTATCGCATACATGGATATGGACTAAAGTCCTGAACTTGGAAAATATTTTGGAGTAAAATCTATCCCTTAATCCTTTGTGATTGTGAGAATTGTATATGGAGGATATTTCTACGTGTATAAGGATAAAAATGTTGGAACAAGCTGATTTCAGGCCAGGATCAAGTGGACTAGGTGATAACAATAAAAAGCATTTAAGTGAGTCTTAGACCTTGCCATTACTCACAAGAAGAAGGATGAATTCAAATGAGAGGAAACTTTAAGGTGATGATATAGATTGAAGGAGTGGGTATGTGATTCAGAGAATGTAGTGAAATATTCTTAAATTTTCACAAGATACCAGCGAATACATTTAAAATCAACACTTTGAAGAGGCATTTAAAAGTTTTACAGCAAAAGTGACTTCCATTCTAGGAGAGCAACTTTAGTTGCACTATATAATCACAATCGCATAAGGACTTACATCGTCGCACACACCAAAAAGTGAACAATAGCTATTACTTAATATTGCAAACCTTGGCAGTAATGTCATATCAACCTCCAAAGGTTATGTTCTTCGGTCTGTTAAGTTTAAAGATCAATTGGAAATATGACTCTATCGAATTGAACTTTTAAGAACTGAACTAATTTAACTCAGCAAAACCAAAAATAGACTCACTTTGGAATTGTTAAATTCATTAGTGCAGATTTTGTGATCTATTTTTATCCAGATTTGTACTATTTTAAAAATTTGGTATTTTCAATAAATTGTTTAAAATTAGAAGCTTAAAGCTGCCCATACATCTCCAAAAAAATTGAAAATATATTAGTTTTTCAGCTTCGAGCAAATAATCGCCAACATTGTAGACAAAACAAGGATTGAAAACACAATAAGTGCTATTGATACCAAAACTACTGAATACATTTTTTTAGATTGCCATTCCCCCTAATACTCCATCCTGGATCAATATTTCATAAAAAATGTTATTATTCTGTACTGAATATTAATTTTGGTGCATAGGTGGTTAAACCGATAAATCAACAAATTTTGCTTTGACCTCAAAAGTTAATAGTGCATGATTTTGTATCTCAAATGTGTGAATCCGAAGTGTGAAAATATATTATACTTTTGATATTTTAAATGTAAGTATGTGCAACTATATGAAAGCTAGAATTACACTTTCAGGGTTCCATACAGCTCAAATGATCGATTTTTATGGGAAAGTTAGGTTAATTCAAATCAACATCATTTTTTAAATTTTTTAGAATTGATAACCATTGGTGAACAATTCAAGGCAGTTTTTCAAAAAACTTCCTTAAAATAAGTTCAAATCCGACATTCTGCAGATGTACCCAAATATAGAATTTATTTACTTATTTGCTTATATTATTCATTGATAGTTAGATTTATTCTAAGCTATTTCCACGTTGGAAAAACAAATGGAATTCATGTATATATCTATGGAAAGTCAATCTCACAGAACAATTGAAGGGTATTATTTTCGATACGTATCTTTGTTAAATCCTAGATTTAAGATTTTGAAAATTATTACCTTTAATCGTCTTTTGGTCGGAGACGTTTTTGTAGTGGTGGATAATATTTTTAAAGGTATAATCCATTAAATGTATAACAGGAAATGTATAATAATAATGGTATATTAATAAAATTACAATATTAATAATTAGGGAGTAAATGAATAATGAAAGTAACTACAGCTAAGATTATCAAAAGGTGTCCTTTTTGTGGTGTATCCAATATTAACCGAAGAGTCCGTTTGGGCGGTTATCGATGCTACAAATGTCATAAAATTTTTAATAAGCCTGTTTTAGAGGAGGCATCTTTACTTGATTTGAGCCAATTGCCTGATTTTTGTCATGGTACAAAGTGAAATAATACCTGGGGCTTTGTGGGGAATAAATAAGGGGATATATACTTTTTTTCAGAATTTTTTTGTCTGAAATGCCTTCAAAACTTGTTTAAAGGCATAAATATGTCAATAGCGATTTAATTTACTACACTTCAGTTAGTTCCAATTTCCCCATTTTTTAATAAAATTTTTTCCAAATATATCCTTATTTCGATAAGGACTCCCTGTATGTATTTAAGTTTTTTTAGGGAATTTCCCATCTCTATCCCAAGCTTCGGGATACTAAACTAAATGAATTTCTGATTACGAAATTATACTTCCTGGTCAATGCCTGAAAGAAACGTAACAAAGCCAAGCCAAATTATCATAAATTTATATCGAAATCATTTTTATACATCAGCATACATATCTATAATTAAATATTTATTCTCGCGAGAGAGTAAAATGGGAAAAAATGATATGGAAATAGGGGATGGGAATAGATGAAATATCAAAATAATTTTTTAATATTTGTAACTTCAGTTGCCTTAGTTTATTTTTTAAGTATCGGCTCGTCTTGTGCATTGGCAGCTAGCGAACAAGGTGCTCACACCACCCCATACGCATATATTACAAACCGTGAAAGCGGCAATGTCTCTATAATTGACACAGTAAACAATACTATTACAGCCACAGTGCCCGTAAAAAGCCACCCTTTTGGAATTGCAGTCAGTCCGGATGGGACAAAAGTATATGTCGCAAATAATGGCGACGACAATGTTTCTGTAGTTGACACAGCCACAAAAAATATTATAAGTACAGTGCCCATCGGAGTCGATCCGGCTGGATACTTCCCTTTTGGAATTGCAATCAGTCCAAGTGGCGAAAGGGTGTATGTAACTAATACCTACAAAGGCTGTGTGACAAAAAATTGCAAAGAAAGAAAGCATTCCAATAAAGATGATAACCACTTTTCTGTCCATGTAATTGATACAGCTACAAATACTGTCACAGACACGGTGCCTTTAGGAAGTTTCCCTAAAGGAATTGCAGTTAGCCCGAATGGGAAAAAGGTATATGTTACAAATAGTTGGAATGATAATGTATCTGTAATTGACACAGCCATAAACACTGTTATATCCACTGTCCCTGTGGGACGCTTTCCCGAAGGAATTGCAATCAATCCCACTGGAACAAGGGCATATGTGACGAACAGTTTGGATGACAATGTCTCTATAATTAACACAAAAACAAACGATGTTATAGCCACGGTGAATGTAGGAATTAACCCGGTTGGAGTCGCAGTCAACCCGGAGGGAACAAAAGTATATGTAACGAATCTTGGTAATTTTAGTGTTCCAGGTAACACCGTATCTGTAATTGACACAGCTACAGATAATGTTACAGCCACTATAAAGGTAGGACAACAGCCTGTAGGGATTTCAGTTAGTCCAGATGGAGCAAAGGTATATGTAGCAAATAACGGCGAAGACAATGTTTCTGTAATCGACACCGCTAAAAATAACGTTATAGCCACCGTGCCTGTAAGAACCAAACCCCACTCCATCGAGCAATTT
>Ga0187867_10000588_pt1 | contig 32126 bp, 34 predicted proteins | sample June2016WEW_13_1_FD_132976 | JGI IMG/M metagenome (GOLD analysis project Ga0187867, IMG submission 132976) | Peatland microbial communities from SPRUCE experiment site at the Marcell Experimental Forest, Minnesota, USA - June2016WEW_13_10 | ecosystem: Environmental > Terrestrial > Soil >... | reverse complement strand
TTAAAGCCGGCTGGGGACGAGCTACGCTCGCCTGTGTCGGCAGGAGTGCCGACACGGCACGCACGAGTGCGTGCGCCACGAGAGTTGCTTCACGGCAAATGTCCAAACTCCAGGAGCCGGCTGCGGGCAAGAAAGCCCGCCCCACAAATTTCGTTACGGGCGGCGTTGGGAGCGCTCGATGTCGCCGGGCGCGTAGGGTAATGCGGGATTCAGGATTTCGTGGCCGTCGCGCGTAATCAGGATGGTATCTTCGACAAAGTACTGCTGGCCGCCGGCGATCAAGCCCGGTTCGTAGCATACGACGTTGCCCGCGGCAAACACTTTGGGCGCACCCTCCGCCATGTCCACGCCCAATCCATGCAAGGGTTGCATGGGATTCTTGAGCGTTCCCGCGGCCGCCTCGCGGGCCAAGGGAGTTTGCAGGCCGTTCTGACGATCCTCCACGTAGGCTCGGAATGCCCGCTGGACTTGGGCGGGGGTTGCGCCGGGGTGCATAGCATCCACACCGGCCAGATAAGCGCCATTCAACAGCTCCATGGTTTCGGTTTGCCCAGCGTCGAACTTGCCGGAGACAGGCAGCGTACGGCCGAAATCGCCCTTGTACATGTGGAAATCGCAACCCAGATCGAGGCGCACTACATCGCCCGCGTGCATGGTGCGATCCATGTTGCGATAATCCGCGAAGGCTTCGAAGAGGGTCGCAGGCATGGTGAACGGGCCGGAACGGACCCACGGCCAGATGGAGGCGCCGTCCGAGCCGGCATTCAGACAGGCGCGCATCACTTCGCCCTCCACCTGCCGTTGGGTCTTGCCGGGCGCGATGGCGCGCGCGCCGGCCCAGAAGCCCTCGGCGGTGATGGCCGCCGCCTTGCGCAGCAGGGCCACTTCGGCGGGGCTCTTCACCCAGCGCACCTCGTCCAGAATCGGGAACGCATCCTTGATCTCAAGATCACTCCAGCGTTGGCGAATTGCGTCCTTCCAGAGCGTGTGAGTGTTTTCGATGGCCGCGATGCCCCTGGGATTACTGACTTCACCGGACATGGCCCCGGTTTGTCCGGCGCTATCGAGATAGAACAGCAGCTTCGGGTTACTCTTGCGGCGCGCATCGACGAAAGAAATAAACGTGTCCCACGAAACCACGTGATCGATCTTTAGGGCAGCTTCGGCGGCGGGGCCGGGATCGACAGACAGCGCGTCGACCCCGAAGATCGGCGCCGAACGAACCGGAACGCGGCATCACGAAGAGCCAGGACTGACGGTCCGTTCCATCCAGGACCAGAATCGCGCCGCGCATGTTCGCCAGGCCGGTGAAGGCGTAAAAACTGGCGTCCTGATGGAATCCGGATTCGTCCCAGCGCTTCAAGCCCGAGACCGAATGCAGGGCGACGATGCTATCCGGGACCTTTTCCATAGCGGCTCGCCGCCGTGCCTGGTATTCCGAGGGATCGATCGGCGGCTGGGCGGCGGCACTCGAAATGAACAACAGAGAGATTAGAAGGCGGCGCACGGAGGCATGATAGCCCACCGCTTTATGGCGCGAAAGACTTTTCTGACGGGACGGACGCACCGGGTGACGAACTGGAATAGCCGCGAGGCAAACGGTCAAAACGGATTCGAGATCAACTTCTGCATGGTCTCCCGGTAGGTCCGTCCGGAGCGCAGGTGAAGGCCGCCGGCAAGAGTCACCAGATACTCCGAATGGGATGCGGGGCGCACCGTGCGGATACGTGCGGCGTTCACGATGACGGAACGATGAATGCGGATGAAGCGGGCGGGATCGAGGCGTTTGGCGATTTCCGCCATGGTCGCCTCGACGAGATGACAAGCCGGCCCCACGTGCAATTCCACGTAGTTCTCGGCAGCCTTCAGCCAATCCACATCTTCTGTGTCCACAAATCCGGTGCCGGCCGCGCCGCGCACCGCGATGCGATGCAAGTAGGCGGGCTGGCTCGCGATCCGCTCCAGGACCGCTGGCACCCGCGCATCCGTTCCTTCGGAGCCATTGCGAATTCGGGTTTTTGCGCGTTGCAAAGCTTGGCGGAAGCGCTGCGGCGTAAACGGCTTCAACAAATAATCGGCGGCGTTCACCTCGAACGCTTCGACCGCGTAGTGGTCGTAGGCAGTCACAAATATCACCGCGCCGGGCAATTCCGCGCCCGCCCGCCGCAAGGCGGCGAAACCGTCTATTTCCGGCATCTGCACATCTAGGAAGACCAGATCGAAGCCGCCGTCCAGCATCAATTCGGCCGCCCGTTTTCCGTTGCCGGCCTCTTCGATAAGCCCGATTTCGCCGTCCCGATCGAGGAGCATCCTGATCCCCTGGCGCGCCAGAGTCTCATCGTCCGCGATCAGAGCGCGCAGGCTGCCGGCGGGCCGCTTCATCGGATGCCGCCTTCTGCGAGACGATAGGGAAGCGATACCGTGGCAACAGTTCCGCCGCCGGTGAGAGCATCGAGGCGCAACGACTGACGTTCTCCATATAGATGCCGCAGACGGGCGCGCGTATTCTTCAATCCCACGCCGCTTGGGGAGGCTTCCCCGGATACCCCTGGTCCGTTATCGCAAACCTGCAATTCCAGAAGCGAGTCTCTTAAGCAGGATTTCAATTCGATCCTGACCAGCGCGGAACTCTTGGACACGCCATGCCGGACCGCATTCTCGACCAGCGGCTGAAGCAACAGGCTGGGGACCAGGGCGTTCATCGTCGCCGGCGAGAGATTCGTTTCGACGGTTAGGCGGTCCTGGAATCTGACCCGCTGGATATCCAGATAGAGATTGACCAACTCCAGTTCGCGGCGCAACGGAATCTCCTGCGTTTCCCATCCGGCCAGGGTTTGGCGCAGGAGTTCGCTGAGATTGGTCAGCATCCGATCCGCTTCTTCCACACGATGTTGGCGCACCAGGACGACGATAGCGTTGAGCGTGTTGAAAAGGAAATGGGGATGGAGTTGCATCCGGAGCGCGCTCAGCTTGGCTTGGGCGAGCTGATTCTCGAGATGAGTTGCGCGCAACTCAAGCTGCGCCGACAATCGCTCGCGTTCCAGGAACCGGCGATAGTAGCTGACGCTATGTTGAACGCCGACGATCAACCAATAGACGATCACGTTCAGGTGAAGATCGATCGGCACGACGGCCCGAAAGGTGGCGGCAAAGTTCCGGGGGAACCATGGCAGGCCAAACACTGGCGTGATCCACGCGAACAGGACCTCCTCGACCAGGGCGAAGGAGAGGCTGGCGATAAGATGGAGGCCGGCGCCGCGCCACCAGGTGCTTGGCTCGATGGGGAAGCGCCTGGCGAGCCACCAGACGAACGGAGTGAGAAAGGCCCACGCGTATGCGGTAGTCAGCCATACCACCAGATAGGCGTGCCACGGGACAGTTCGGCCTTGATACAAAAGACGGCCCGCGTCTTCGCTGATGAAGAATAGGGCAAACAGAGTCCAGCCGCCGAGATAAGCCAGCCACCGGATTGGCCTTGAAGTCAAGAAGATCCTTTTAAACACCAAGATGTGTCGCGATGAGTCGCGACACGGCACGCAGGAGTGCGTGCGCCACAAAGGCCCTACTTCGGCAGCGTTAGGGGTTGCAGGCGGTCCTTGTTAATCTTCAGTACAATTCCGGCGTTGCGGTCCGCTACTTCGCTTACTTTGTATTCGGCGGCGGTACCGAGGACTTGCGCGAGTTCGGAGGGAGTCAGTTTGTAGTCGCTGGTCAGCCACTGGGCCATGTTGGCGGTGGCGGCGCGGAAGGCGTCGTCGAGCGAGCCAGCCAATCCCATAGCCATAATTTGCGTGGCGGACTCCACGCGCGGACTCATGAGCGACTTATGCGGTATCACTTCCACGGTAAGTTCCACATCCATGGAAGTCTCCAGCGCGTTGCCGTTCAGCTCGCCGTCGCCCTGGGCCGCGTGGCCATCGCCGAAATATAGCAGAGCGCCGGGGACATTCACGGGCAGGTAGATGGTGGCGCCCTCCACGATCTCGTTGAAATCCATGTTGCCGCCCCAGCGGCCGGAATCGCCAGTACCAGGCGGCGCTTGTGCGGAGTTAGGCGCAACCGCAACGCATCCCAACATGGGACGGAGAGGCACCGTATAACGCGCCAGATGGTCGCCGGGCTTCTCGGAAGTGGCGACGCCGCGCTGCATATCGAGATGCCAGCGCACATTCTTGAAGCCGTCCTTCATCTTCACCGCCAGATCGCTGTCCACGCCGCGATCCACGATGCCATCGTCGCTGATGGCCCAATCGCGATTGAGGCGCAGGCGGGTCAGGTGCACTACCAGAGTGTCTCCGGGCACGGCGGTTTCCACGTAGAAAGGCCCGGTTTCGGGATTACCGCCGAGGACGCGCGCGACGCCTTTTTCGTCGGTGCCGCCGGCATCCACCGTGGTGGTGTGGATGGTGTCGCCGGGGGAAACGGTGAGCACGGGCTTATTCGTGGCCGAGAACTGGCGGTAGAAAGTGGAGGGCGTGAATTCGTGGCGCTGAGGGGCTCCGGTGCGGCGCGCCGGAACCAGCGTGGCCGTGAACTGGTGCGTGGTGGGATGCTCCTTGTCGTCGCCGTCGATGAAGACGATGGTCCCGGAGATGGCGCCGGACTGAACGGTGGCAGTGAGCTCTTCAGTGCCACCCTGCTCGTCTTTGGCCAGAAAGTGGAGGGAATTGCCGGTGAAAGTGCCCTCCAGTTTGTCTCCGCTAAAGTCGCCGGCGATTTTGTCTCCCTGCTGGCTGAGTTCCATTTGAAAGTTGATGGGTGTGCCGTAGAAGTCGGCAGCCAACTGCCATCGTCCGGCGACGGTGGAGGATTGGGCCGGCAACAGCGCCGGGAGCAGGAGCAACAAAGATAGTGGCTTGGTCATGGTGACTCATTTTAGACGACTGGATATGTAGAAAGGTAGGGGATTCGCCTAACATGAAAAGATGCTGGTGCTAGCCTCCCGCTCTCCGCGCCGCCGCGAGATCCTGCAGCAGGCCGGTATTCCCTTCGTGGTCCGGCCCATGGAAGTGGACGAAACGCCGCTCCCCGGCGAGGCTGCCCGCGACTACGTGACGCGCATCGCACGGGAAAAGGCTCGTGTGGCCGGCGCGGGGTTAGTGGCCGAGGGCGAGATCGTACTGGCAGCCGATACCACGGTAGTCATCCACGGCCAGATACTGGCCAAACCGGTGGACGCCGCTGATGCCCAGCGCATGCTGCGGGTGCTTTCCGGCCAGCGGCACGCGGTGTTGACGGGTATTTGCCTGCGATCGGCCAGCCGCGTCATCGAAGACTGCGCAGAGACCAGCGTGTGGTTCGCGCCGCTCTCGGCACAGGAGATCGAGGATTACGCCGCCAGCGGCGAGCCCATGGACAAGGCGGGCGCATATGCCATTCAGGGACTGGCGTCCAAGTTCGTTCAGCGCATCGAGGGATGCTACTTCAACGTGATGGGGCTGCCGGTGGCGATGGTTTATCGGCATCTGCGGGAAATGTAACGCTTTTGGGCGAGCTTCGCTCGCCTTAGACGAGCTACGCTCGCCTTAGACGAGCTACGCTCGCCGGTGTCGGCAGGAGTGCCGACACGGCACGCCGGGGGCGTGCGCCACGAGAACTGCTGCGGCAAATGTCCAAACTCCAGGGGCGAGCTTCGCTCGCCTTAGACAGGCCGGAGGCCTGTCGCACTAGTCTTTATCGGCCCGCATCGTCGTCCGTTGGCAGATCGCTGGTGGCAGCGCTGTTCGAGACGCTGCCGGTGAGCCCCAGGACCGTAGTGCCGCTGCAAACCAGCGGTGCAGTGTATTGCAACTTGCTGTCGGACGGCGTCTGTTTCTGCGGACTCGGACTGAAGGGCTCGGGGTGCAGCAAGACCGCACTGGTCCAACTGCCTTTCTTCAGCGTGCCGGTGGCTTTAATTGCAATATCCAACGGGCCAGGACCGGACAGCACCAATTGGTCGTACGTGGAATCTAAAGTGATCTTCATGCTCCAGGGCTTGGTGGTGCTGAACGTGGTGGATCCCACGGTGGCGGAGACTCCGCCCGCCGGGATTTTGTACGTGGCGGAACTGGCGGTGGACGATATCGGCGTGGCCGACTCGCTAATCATCACCGACGCGCTCGCCGAATGTCCATTCGCCCCAAGGCAATCCGGGCCGGAGATCAAACTGACGGTTCCAGCGACTGTGATGGTCAGCGTGACATCCGTGGTGGCGTCCTGTGCCGGCATGCGGGCCAAGCCCAGCAGGAACATGGCCGGAATCCAAATCGATCGTTGCACGTGATTTCTCCTCAATTGCGGTATTGTTCAGACTTGCAGCGCGCGCGCCGCCAGAGCTGCCACGGCGCCTCCCCACGAGCAGGAAACGAACAGGCCCAGCGGCTCGGTCTTGTCGATCTGGCGGGGGGCGCTGTTTACCAGATCCAACGCGCCGTGCGGGCCGGTATGGCTGTGACGCGCGATGGCCGGCACGAATCCTTGCCGCGCGCACAACAGCCCCAATCCTAGTTCCGCGGCGGCTGTGCCCGCGCCCATGTAACCGGTAAGGCTCTTCAAGGCGGTTACAGGTGTGCGGCATCCGGTGATCGCGGCCAGGGCCGCGGCTTCGGAACGGTCTTCCTCCACCGTACCCATGCCCGAAGCCACCACAAAATCGGGGTGCGCATCGCCCAACGCCTGGCTGGCGGCCCGGCAGACGGTTTCCGCGGTCCATGCCGGACGCCACTGTTCGGTGGCGCTCATCGCCGCAGCGGCGCCCACAAACTCGCCCAGAATCGCCGCGCCCCGCTCCACGGCGTGCTCCCATCGCTCCAGGACCAGAAAGCCCGCGCCTTCGCCCAGCACCAGCCCATCCGCCTGGCTGTCGAAGGGACGATAGGCTTCCGCCGGGTCGGCATGCGAGAGCAAGCCGGCTTGTTCATACGCCAGAAAGTTCCCGGTGGTGGCGAGCGAATCATAGCCGCCCGCGATGGCCACGTCGCAGCGCTCTTCGAGCAAGTCCAGGTAGGCCGCATGCAGCGCCTGCGCCGAAGCGGTATCCTTCTGGGTGAAGTTGCCGTTGGGACCGCGTATGCCGAATTCGGTGGACAACAGCGCCAGCCCGCCGTTGGCCAGCGTGCGCAGGCAGATGTAGCGGTCGATGAGGTGGGAAGGCAGGCCGCCCAGGTACTTGTAATCCATCTCGCGGCCGGCATCCCAAGCCATGATCAGCGAGGGGAAAAAGTGGTCGTACTCCACGCCAGTCTGGCCGGAGCCCACCTGAATCCCCACGCGCGTAGCGTCCATCTTGCGCGGATCGATGCCGCTCTGGTCGATGGCTTCGCGCGCCGCCCGCATGGCGAATTGCGCCGCGCGGCCCATGAATTTGTAATTCTTGGGGAAGCGCAGGAAGGGCTCCAGTTCGAAATCGGCCACCGTGGCCAAGGCTTGCGCCGGATGGCCTTCCACGGCAAAGGCGCGGGCCGGCCCGATGGCGGATTCGCCCCGGCGGCTGCGGTCCACGTTCTCCGCCGCCGTTAAGCCGAGAGGCGTGACCAGACCGACGCCTGTAATCGCAACGCGCTGCATGTGCCTTCAGAGATTCTAACTGACATACAATGACCATTAGCAAACATGCTTGCGCAGCTTCAGGGCAAAGCGGGACTTCTCCGCCAACTCGGGTTTGTCAGCGCTACTGCCCTGGTGGTCTCCAACATGGTGGGGATGGGCATCTTCACCACCACGGGTTTCATGGCGCGAGACCTGGGCAGCGCGAAACTGATCCTGGCGGTGTGGCTGGCAGGCGCACTGTTCGCGCTGGCCGGCGCGCTCAGCTATTCCGAACTCGGCATCAACTTCCCCAGTTCCGGCGGCGAATATGTGTACCTGACGCGCGCGTTCGGTCCGGCCTGGGGCTTCATGACCGGATGGATCTCCTTCTTCGCGGGCTTCTCGGCGCCCATCGCGGCGGCGGCATTGGCGTTTTCTAACTATTTGGGATACTTCTATCCATCGCTGCGGCCGGAGCACGCGCGCTTCGTGTTCGGCTCGGGGCCTTTTTCGATCCGCTTGGGTGGGGAGCAGACGGTGGCCTGCCTGCTGATTGCGGGCTTCAGCATTCTGAATTGCCTGGGAGTGCGGCGCACGGCGCGGGTGCAGAACGCGCTGACCGCCACCAAACTGGCGGTGATCATCGGGTTCATCGCGCTGGGATTCCTGAGTGGCTCGGGAAGTTGGCGGCACTTCTCCGAACCGGCCGTGCGCACCGCGCCTACCACCCTGCCCGCGCAGTTCGTGATTAGCCTGCTTTGGGTGATGGTGGCTTATAGCGGCTGGAATGCGGCCACCTACGTGGCGGAAGAGTTGAAACATCCGGAGCGCACGCTGCCCGCCGCGCTGGCGGCCGGCACGGCGCTGGTGACCGCGCTGTTCATCGGCCTGAACCTGATCTTCATTTACTCCACGCCGCTGGAATCCATGAAGGGGGTGCTGGCGGTGGGCTCGCTGGCGGCTTCCAACTTGTTCGGTCCGCAGGTGGCGGGAACGTTTTCCGCGCTGATGGCGTTGTCGCTGATGGCTACGGTGAACGCCGAGGTGACCATCGGGCCGCGGGTGTATTACGCCATGGCCAAGAACAAGGCGTTCTTCAAGGCCGCCGCCAAGGTGCATCCGGTGTGGCACACGCCGGCGATCGCGATCCTGAGCCAGGGATTTTGCGCCATGCTGATGACCGTGACGCCTTTCCCGCAACTGGTGATGTACATCGGCTTTAGCCTGACGTTCTTCTCGGTGTTGTCGGTGGGGTCGCTGTTCATCTTCCGGCGCCGGCTGGGATGGCAGAAGCTGCGGCCGGTGAGCTTCTGTTTTCCGGCAATCCCGCTGGCGTACATTTTGGTGGGCGCCTGCATGATCGCCTACGGGATCGTGTGGCAACCGGTGGCGTCGGTGACCGCGCTGGCCACGATTGGCGCGGGGGCCGCGGTGTATCATGTGTGGCTGCGCCCGCGGGAGGGGTGAGGAAATATGCGGCGCGATCGAGTCAGACCCAAGGGGAACTCAACCCGAATCCAGCGAAGCTCATTCGCCAGGACCGGCAACTCTGAGCACGGTTCTCAAGGCGCGCAAGCCAGGCGTCGAGATGAGTCTCGACGCGGCACGCAGAGTGCGTGCGCCACGAGTCAGGCGGCCGTGAGCGATGCGCCGCAGTGCGCGCAGTGGGTCCAGCCTGGCTCCACGGGGCGCCGGCACAGCGGGCAGGCTTGCGACAACGATCCGCCGCACTTCGGACAGAACGCGAAGCCTTGCCGCACCTGGGCGCCGCAATGCGTGCAATTCACCAGCAGCGGGTCGCGCAAAACGAAGTACAGGATGATGCCGATGGCGTTGGGGATCAGGGCCGCCAGCCAGGTCCACAGCACGTAGCGCATGCCGCGCCGCTTGGCGTCGCTGTAGACGTAGCCAACCAGCAAGACCATGACGAACAGCGGCAGTCCCGGCAGCACGGAAAGCGCCAGCTTGCCGGCCAGCGGCCAGTTTCTGGCTTCGGGATCTACACGGAATGGCAGCAACATCATCAACAGGAAGAAGGCCAGCCACACGCACGCGGCGATGGCGAACGCCGGGCGCGGCACCAATTTGAACTCGTCTCGAAAGCGACTCATATAGCTCTCCTCAACTCGCGGCGGCGCCTTCCCAGAGCGATGGCCGCCACCGCCGCGGTCAGCCACACCAGCACAGTAGAACCTGCCGACCAGGTTCCCAGCCGGACCAGATTGGCGCCCATGAAGACCAGTTCGCCGCCGGTCACGATGCGCGCCACGAACCAGAAGGTCAGCCCCACAGTCCAGGCAAACAACGCCAGCGCGCCCAGCATCAACTCCTCCCACCGGCGGTCGGCGGCGGCGGCGCGCTCCTCGACCAGACGCGCGCGCGTGCGCTCCATCAAGTGCGCCGGGATCGGCGGCTGGGGCAGATGCCGCAGGCCCTGCGAGTAGCCGCTCCAGATTTCCAGCTCGCGGCGGCATGCCGGGCACTCGCGCGCATGTTCTTGCAGGCGCCGCTGCTCCTGGATGTCGAGCGCCCCGGCGGCAGCCAGCGCCAACATCCCGGCGAACTCTTGATGGGATTCGTGTTCGGTCATGCTCCCTTCCTCCGCGGAGACCGTGCGTTTATGGCCGCGCGCAAGCCTTCGAGTGCACGGCTGAGGCGGCTTTTGACAGTCGCCAGCGGGATGCCGGCCACCTCCGCGATCTCCTCCAGCTTCATATCTTCCTCAAAGCGCAGCGTCAGCACCTCGCGGTGGATGGCGGGCAGTTCGTGCATACAAGCCGCCAACATGGCGCCGCGCTCGAAATCCAGCAGTTGTTCGAGCGCGTCCGGATCGCCGGTGCGCAGGCGCTCGCCGGAATCGCCGCCATCGGCTTCATCAAGGGGGCTTTCGCCGCGCTGGCCGCGCCAGGCATCGATGGCCAGGTTGTGCGCCACCGTGAACAGCCACGACTCGAAATTGCGGCGCGCGTCGTAACGGCCGATCTTTTCCATGACGCGTAGCCAGGTCTGCTGGAACAGATCGTCGGCCGCCGCGGGCTCGCGCACCAGCCGCAGCAGATAGCGGTAGAGCCGGTGCTGGTAGCGCGAGATCATGGCCGCCAAAGCGTCGGGGTCCCCCCGCCGCATGCGGGCGATGGCGTCTTGCGCGCCGCTAAAAGCGTCCGGATTCATAGCCGCCGCGAGGATCATACCACTAAACCGTATACGGATGGCCCCCGCAAAAAGACCCATCCGGCATATACTGGTGGGGGACTGCGCTGAATGGCACTGGAAATCAACGTTAAGGAGATGGAGCCCGCGACAGGGGTGATCGCGCTCGAGGGCAGCGTGATGCGCGGGCCGGAAGGCGAGCGAATCGAGGCGGTGCTGAATGGACTGCTGGACCAAGGGGTGCGGCGCATCGTTTTCGACATGAACGGCGTGAAGCGCATCGACAGCACCGGCATCGGCCGGTTCATCTACTGCCTGAACAAAGTGCAGGAGACTGGCGGCAAGATGTGGATGGCGGGCGCGCAGGGATACGTGCGGGAGTGCTTCCGGGTGACGCGCCTGGACACCATCTTCCAGTTTTGCGGGACGGTGGAGGATGCTTTGGCGGCGGGTCGGCGGGGCTAGCAGTGCTGAGAGTAGGGCTCACTGGCGGGCTGGCGTGCGGCAAGAGTTTTGTGGGCGAGACGCTGGCGCAGTTGGGCTGCCATGTGCTGCAGGCCGATCAATTGGGGCACGAAGTCCTGCTGCCGGCCGGCGAGGCTTACGCTCCGGTGGTGCGGGAGTTCGGATCCGGCGTGTTGGACGATTCCGGCAAAATCGACCGGCGCGCATTGGCGGCGCAGGTATTTGGAAAGCCGGAACGGCTGGCGCTGTTGAATAGTTTCGTTCATCCGCCGGTCCAGCAGCGGGAAGAAGAATGGCTGGCGCGGGTGACCGCCCAGGATCCCCAGGGCATCGCCGTGGTGGAAGCGGCTATTCTGATCGAGACCGGCAGTTACCGACGGTTCGATAAGCTGATCGTAGTGACCTGCGATGTGGAACAGCAAGTGCAGCGGTCCATGAAGCGCGACGGCGCGGCGCGCGAGGAAGTGCTGGCGCGACTGGGGCGCCAGATGCCTCTGGCGGAGAAACTTAAATTTGCGGACTTCATCATAGATACTTCAGGCACGAAAGACGAGACCGTGCGGCAGACGCGCGCGGTCTATGAATCGTTGCGGAGAATGGAACAACCATGAAAATGCGACCTTTCATCTGGGCCGCCGCGCTGGTGGGCGGCTTCTGGTATGCGACTTCGGTGGCGCACTGGAATCCCGGGGGGCTGTGGCAGCCGATCCGGCAGGCCGGGCGGCTATGGACGGCTCCGGCTACCGCGCAATCGGCGGGCTTGACCGCGGACGAGAACAACAATATCGAAATCTACAAACTGGCGCGAACGGCCACGGCGAATATCACCAGCGTGGTATACCGCGAGGACTTCTTTTTCCAGGTCTATCCGCAGGAAGGCACCGGTTCGGGCTTCGTGGTGAAACCGGACGGATTGATTCTAACCAACAACCACGTCGTCTCAGGCACCCAGCAGTTGACCGTGACACTGGTGGGCGACAAAAAACAATACAAAGCCAGGGTGCTGGGGACCGACCCGCGCAACGACCTGGCGCTGGTGAGAATACAAGCCGACCACGCCCTGCCGTTTCTGAAGCTGGGCGATTCCGACGGCCTGCAGGTGGGACAGAAGGTGCTGGCCATCGGCAATCCATTCGGATTCGGAGGCACGTTGACCACCGGCATCGTGAGCTCCCTGGGGCGTACCCTGCAACCGCAGGAAGGCCGCCGGCTGGAGGACATGATCCAGACGGATGCGGCCATCAATCCGGGCAATAGCGGCGGCCCTTTGCTGGATTCACACGGCTCGGTGATCGGCATCAACACGGCGATTCTGGGGCAGCAGGGGAACATCGGGATCGGCTTCGCGCTGCCCATCAACCGCGCCAAAGCCATGCTGGACGAGTTTCAGGCTAAGGGACGCGTAACGCGGCCATACCTTGGGATTCAGACCCGATTCATCTCGGGCGATATGGCTGATGAGTTGGGGTTGCCGAACGAGGGCGGCTTGCTGATCCAGCGCGTGGAAGGGGGATCGCCGGCTTCGGAAGCGGGCCTGCACGGCGCCACGCGCATCGCCGTGGTGGGAATCTACCAGATTGGTATCGGCGGCGATTATATTATCGCTGTGGACGGCAATCCGGTGGAGAGCACGGATGCCCTGCAGCGCGTGTTGAACCGGAAGCGAGTGGGGGATACGCTGGAGCTTACCGTTTACAGGAGTGGGCGCACCCAACGGGTTCGGGTGAAGGTGGGCGAGGCGCCGCAGACGCTTTAGGCCAGGCAAGCGGGCTGATCTAGTCGCGGTAGCGGCGGTGGTACTCGCCGCCGCCCAAGCCGCCGACGTCGATAACGACGGCGACAATCAGGATAATCAGGTTGGCGCCTTCCATGGGCCGGCCGCTATTGACCATCCAGGCATAGGCCAGCGTGGTCAGCGGCAGAAAGAAGAATCCGAGCAGCGGAATCAGCATTTGATGATAAGCGCGGTGCAGATAGTGGTTGTTGAACAGCCAGAGCGCCACCAGCGCCACGCGCGGGAATGCCAACACGACCAGAACCACAAGGCAGGGCATAGGACCGATTGTCGCACAGTCTGAATTTGGTTAATGGTAGCGCAAAAAACCGCGAATTCCTCCGATAACGTGTTAACGTACTAACGTGCGCGTCGCCAACGTTATCGACCTTTTAGTTGCAGCGGGTGCGGCACACCTGAGTGTCCGCCTGTACTCCAGCGGATTGCATCGGCGATACCGCGCGTTCTTCCGGTTCCTGATCTTCTTCGCCCTGCAGAATGCGGCCTGCGGCGTGCTCAACCCGGGGGGCGACTTCTACCAGAAATTCTGGGTCGTAACCGAGCCGATCGAGTGGTTTCTCTACGCATGGGTAGTCCTGGAGCTGTTTTCGTTGGTACTTCAGGATTACCAAGGTCTCTATACGGTAGGGCGCTGGTCGCTTTTCGCGGCGATTGCCGTAGCGTTGCTGGCTTCCGGCCTCAGCCTGATGGTTCCCGCACATACCACCCGGCAGGGCCTTCTGATGGCGTATGTCTTCGTGGCCGAACGCGCCGTATATTTCAGCCTGGTCGTCTTTTTGTTGACGATTTTGGTTCTACTCACCCGGTATCCCATCACGCTGAACCACAATATCATTGTCCACTGTGTCGTGTTTTCGATTTATTTTCTGAGCAATGCGGCGATTTTTCTGCTGCTGAGCACGCGCGGCATGGCGGCGCTGAAGATCGCCTCGTACGGCACCCAGGCAATCAACCTGGGAGCGCTGGGAACCTGGCTGATCATGTTGAATACGGCGGGAGAGCAGCGCCCGCAGAGGCTGCGCCCAGCCTGGATGCCAGGCCAGGAAGAGAGACTAGTCCACCAATTGAATACCTTCAATAAGGCGTTGCTGCGGCTCACCAGCTAGCAACGACAGAAGACAGAAGACAGAAGACAGAAGTCAGAAGACGGGTGTCAGAACGGGCGGCCTCTTTTGGGCCATCCGGCCGCGACCCCGAAACCGGCGATATACGGCCGCGGCGTCCTTATTCTTGAAGTGCTCCACCACCATGTACAGCACGCGCGGCATTCAGACCTCCATTGTCAGCCGAGTTTCGGACCCGCCCGGTGCGACGCGATTCGACCTTTATTGAACATTACCAATACTAGCGGCGTATCCCCTTTATGAGGCGGAAGCGCCTCCGGAGACACTATGGATACGTTGCTGCAAGACCTTCGGTACGGCATTCGCATGGTCGCGAAATCGCCGGGCTTCGCAGCCATTGCGATTTTCACGCTGGCGCTGGGCGTCGGCGCGAATACTGCGCTGTTTTCCGTAGTAAATGGAGTGCTGCTGAATCCGCTGCCCTACCGGCAGCCGGATCGCCTGGTCGCCATCTATGGCAAGACCAAAGAGTTTCGGCAGAGTTCCATCTCCTATCCTAATTTTCTCGACTGGGTACGCAGTCAGCGCTCTTTCTCCTCCATGGCGGCATTTCGCGAGGATGATTACAACCTGACGGGCATGGGTGAACCCGAACGCGTGAAAGCCGAAATGGTCTCCTCGGATTTCTTTTCCGTGCTCGGCGTGAACCCCGTGGCGGGCCGCCCGCTGCGTCCCGAGGAAGACCAGGTGGGCGCACAGCCGGTGGCGCTCATCGGCGCCGGATTCTGGAAACGGAAATTCGGCTCTGCGCCGGACGCGCTGGGAAGAACCCTGACGCTCAATGGTGTGGGCTACACCGTGGTTGGCGTGATTCCCGCGGATTTTCGCTATCAAAGCGGCAATTTTCACGACAGCGACGTGTATGTGCCCATCGGCCAATGGAACGACCCGACCTTTCACGATCGGCGCACAGGCATGGGCATGGATGCAGTGGGACGGCTCAAGCCGGGAGTGACGCTGCAGCAAGCCCAGGCAGACATGGACGCCGTGGCGCAAGGTCTTGCCGAGACATATCCGGATGCCGATAAGGGCGTGGGAATCACGCTCCTTCCGCTCAAACAGGACGTCGTGGGCAATATCCAGCCATTTCTCCTGGTGCTGCTGGCCGCGGTGGGATTTGTGCTGTTGATCGCGTGCGTGAATGTGGCTAATTTGCTCTTGGCGCGCTCCACCGGGCGCATCCGCGAATTCGCCATACGCGCGGCCCTGGGCGCCCGCCGGGGACGCGTGATTCGCCAGCTTTTGACGGAGAGCCTGATACTTTCCTGCGCCGGGGGCGGTTTGGGCCTGCTGCTGGCCGCATGGGGAACGCAGGCGGCCATCGGGCTGATGCCGGACGCCTTGCCGCGGGCACAGTCCGTGCACATGGATTCCCGCGTGCTGCTCTTCGCTCTGGCCGCGTCCGTGCTGGCGGGAATCTTCTTCGGACTCGTGCCGGCGCTGAGAACCACGCGTGCGGATCTACAGGCGACTTTGAAAGAAGGGGGGCGCGGGTCCAGCGGCGCGCGGCAGCGGCTGCAAGGGCTCTTCGTGGCCGTTGAGATGGCCATGGCGCTGGTGCTGCTGGCCGGCGCAGGGCTGATGATCCGCAGCCTGGCCAACCTGTGGAGCGTCAATCCGGGTTTCAATCCACGGAACGTGATTACTTTCTCCGTTTCCTCTCCCACCGGCCCGGGTGCTACACCCGATGCCATTCGCGCCTCCCTGCGCCAACTCCAGGATACGGTGGCTGCCGTTCCCGGGGTGGATGCGGCCTCGCTCAACGCGGGTGCGTTGCCCATGTCCGGCGATTCCGACGTGCCCTTTTGGATTGACGGCCAGCCCAAACCCGCGACGGATGCGGAGATGAAGGCTTCGCTGTTTTACGTCGTCGAACCGGATTATTTGAAGGCCATGGGGACCTCGCTGGTGCGCGGGCGATTCCTGATGCCCTCGGACAACGAGCATTCGCCGTTCGTGATCGTCATCGACGAAGAATTCGCCCAGTTGTACTTCGCCGGGCAGAACCCTATCGGCCGGCGCGTGCATCTCGCAATTCTCAACCAGGCGGCGGAAATTGTGGGAATCGCGGGTCACGTCAAGCAATGGGGCCTGGCTGAAGATGCGCACTCGCCGGTCCGCGCGCAGTTCTATATGGCGATTTCGCAGACTCCCGATCAGTTCCTGCCGTTGCTGGCCCGCGGAGAGCTATTCGTGGTGCGGACGCAGGGATCGCCGGAAATCGAAATGGGCGCTATCCGGCGGGCGCTCGACAAAATCAATGGCGCGATAGTGGTCTACGACACGCGGACCATGGACAAGATCATTTCCGGTTCGCTGGCCGCGCAGCGATTTTCAATGATTTTGCTGAGCATGTTCGCCGCGCTGGCGCTAGTTCTCTCGTGCGTCGGCATCTATGGCGTGATTTCGTATCTGGCCGGACAGCGCACCCATGAGATCGGCATCCGCGTGGCGCTGGGAGCGGAGCGGAAGGACGTGCTGCGATTAATTCTGGGACACGGCGTGAAAATGGCGCTGATTGGGATTGCGGCGGGCATCGCCGCTTCCTTCGCACTGACCCGGCTTATGGCCAAGCTGCTTTTCGGTGTGAGCGCGTACGACCCGCTGACGTTTGCCGGCGTGGCGTGCCTGTTGATTCTGGTGGCCCTGGCGGCGTCCTACATTCCGGCGCGTCGCGCCATGCGCGTCGATCCCACGATCGCCCTGAGATACGAGTAGTTGTTGCCGCGCTGCTGGTCACCGGTCCGGTTTGGCCCCAATGGACGCCCTCAATGCCTTCGTTACTTCGCCGGCGATGTCGTCCTGCACCATCAGGATGTCGTCCAATGGCCGGTCGTAGGTTTCAGTCCAGATCACGTACCCGTTGTCCGCACGAATCAACCTCGCGGCGACCCGCAGCCTGGCGCCCGACTTGCGCACGCTGCCATCGAGTATATAAGCGACACCCAGCGTCCTGGCGATATCGGCGATGGCGATTTGTTTGCCCTTGAAATAGAACGAGGACGTGGCGCCCGGTACACTAAGGCCCGGGATCTTGCTGAGTTTGTCGATCAGTTCCTCGGTCATGCCGTCGGCGAAGGTCTCCTGAGTCATGCCTTCGGTCAAATCGAGAAACGGCAGCACGGCGATGGATTTCTGCGGCAGACTGTGGCTTGCGATTTTGCCGTGGAATAGGAAAGCGGCGGCGAGCACCAGGCAAAGCGCCGCGGCGGCGGCCCGCATGGCCGTCGGAGCCGATTGTGCGACGGGCCGATCCGCCCAGGGGCTCACCGCTGCCACCATCCGATACCCCAGCCGCGGCACTGTGGCGATGTAAGCGGGCTGCTTGGGATCGTCGCCGAGCAGACGGCGGAGCGATGCTACCGCCTGGTAGACGGAGTCCGGAGTGACGACGACGTCGGGCCAGGCTTGGTTGAGCAGGTCGTCGATGCTGACGACCTCGCCGGCGTGCTCGGCGAGGCACAGCAGCAGCCGCATCGTGCGCGCCTCTACCCGGGCGGTTTCTCCATCTCGTGAAATCTGTCCGGAGGCCGGATTGACGCACCATGCGCCGATGTGAAGCATTGCCGCGGTTGGGCGTTCCATGCTAGACCGGTTATTCGGCGATTATACCAACACCCTGGAGGGACGCCGTCACTGGGGCATCGCTCCCTGACGGTCGCGGCTCGGTACCGGTCCGGCCGTGCTAGCGTGGAGACTTGCCTCTCGCGCTCGTCACATCCGGAATCGGTCCGCCCCTGCTGGCCACCCTGATTGGTGTGGCCGGCGTGTTTTTGGGGCTTTGGCTGACCACTGCCGGGCGCCGCACCAGGCTGGTCGTTCCGTTCAGCGCGGGCGTGCTGCTGGGGGTTGTGTTTTTCGGGCTTCTGCCGGAACTGGTGGAGGAAATCGGCTGGCCCGCGACCGGAGTCTTTTTCGCCGCCGGTTACGGTCTGCTCTATTGGATCAACCGGCAGGTCGCTCCGGTCTGCCCTTCGTGCGCGCACAATCACGACCACCAGTCTTGCGATACGGTGCTGCATGGATTCGCCGCGCCCATGATCGGCGCCAGCATGCTGCACAGCTTTTTCGATGGCTGGTCGATCGCCGCGGCGCAACTGGCGTCGCACCATGGCATCCGCCTGGCAGTGGCGCTGGCGGTGGCCTTGCACAAAATCCCGGAGGGCATCGCGCTGGGGGCCATCGTGCGCGCATCGGTGGCATCGCGCTCCACGGCCCTGTTTTGGAGCGTGTTGGTGGAAGCCATCACGCTGCTAGGCGGGATCCTAGGATTAGCCATTGCCCCGCAACTGGGCAGCACCTGGATTACCTATCCTCTAGCGCTGGCCGCCGGATGGCTGTTTTACCTGGGCGCGCACGCGGTACATGAAGAGTGGAAACGGCGCGGTCCCGTGCCCGCATTTATGACCGCGCTGACCGGCGCGGCGGGTGCGGCGGCGTTGCAGCAGGGCGTGCAGGCGTGGTTCCGTTGAGCTTCTCAACATCTGTGTCTGCTACGATAAAAATTCCCCTTCCTTATGCCCCTGCGCTTCTACAATACGCTCACGCAGCAAGCGGCCGAATTCTCCCCGCAGCGGGACAACACCGTGCGCATGTACACCTGCGGTCCCACAGTCTACGATTACGCGCACATCGGCAATTTCCGTACCTTCACCTTCGTGGATATCCTGCGGCGGTGGCTGCGCGCCAGCGGTTTCCGGCTGGACCACGTCATGAACATTACCGACGTGGACGATAAGATCATCCGCAACGCCGTGGCGCGCCAGCAATCGCTCGAGGATTACACCGCGCACTACATCCAAGCCTTCCGCGACGATTGCACGCTGCTGCGCCTGCAGACACCCGAGCACGTGACGCCGGCGACGGAACATATTCACGAAATGGCGGAGGCCATCGAGCGACTGAGGGAGGGCGGCCACACTTACGCGAGCGATGGTTCCATCTACTTCCGCATTGCGACTTTTCCGGAATACGGCAAGTTGTCGCACAACGATTTCAGCGGCATCCGCGCGGGCGCGCGTGTGGACGTCGACGAGTATGAAAAGGCGGATGCGCGCGATTTCGCGTTGTGGAAGGCGCCCAAGGAAGGCGAGGTTTTCTGGGACGAGAAAATCGGCCCCGGCCGGCCCGGCTGGCACATCGAATGCTCCGTGATGGCCCTTCAGTACCTGGGTGAGACGCTGGACATTCACGCCGGCGGAGTGGATCTGATCTTCCCGCACCATGAGAACGAAATCGCGCAATCGGAGTCGCTCACCGGAAAACCTTTCGCGCGCTTCTGGCTGCACGCCGAGTTCTTGATGGTGGAAGGCCAGAAGATGTCGAAATCGTTGGGGAATTTCTTCACCTTGCGCGACATACTCGGGCGCGGCTACGCGCCGGAAGCGGTGCGCTATCTGTTGGCCTCGGTGCCTTACCGCAAGACGCTCAACTTTACGTTCGATGGGCTGCAATCCGCCAAGACCGCCATCGAGCGCCTGCGCAATTTCAAGCTGCGGCTGGAGACCGGCGCGTTCGGCGAGGGTTTGAACCCGGCGCTCGCCGATCGCACTGCGGCCGCACAGGCACAATTTATCGCCGCCATGGACGACGATCTGAATACGGCCGAAGCGCTGGCCGCCATGTTCGAGTACTTAAGAGAGGTCAACACGGCCATGGACGCGGGCGAGATGCGGGCGGAGAACCGCGCGCCCGCGTTGGAGTTTCTGGCCCGATTCGATTGCGTATTCGCCGTGCTCGACGCAGCCGAGGAAAGGGGCCAGGTGAGCGCCGCCGAAGTGGAGGCGCAGATTCAGGCGCGCGATCATGCCAAGAAAACGCGTAACTTCACGCTGTCCGACCGGATCCGCCAGGAATTGCTGGAACAAGGCATTATCCTGGAAGATACTAAGTCCGGGACGCGCTGGAAGAGGAAGTCATCGTGAAGATACAAACCAAAGCGGTGCATGCGGGCGACCGTAAGAAGGCCGGCGCGCACGTACCCGCGACCACTCCCATTTATACCGCCTCCAGTTACTTTTACGAGAGTATGGAGGAGTTGGATCGGGTCTTTGGACAGGAGCATCCGGGTTACTGTTACGCGCGCTACGACAATCCGACCAATGCCGCGCTGGAAGAGCAAGTGGCGGCGCTCGAAGGCGGCTACGGGGCGTTGGCTTGCAGTTCCGGGATGGCGGCCATCCACATGTCCTTGCTCGCGGCCCTGGCCGACCGGCGCAAGTCCGTGCTGGCCGCCAATGCGCTGTACGGCGCCACCGTCAGCCTGCTGATGAATGTGATGGAGCCCTCCGGAGTGGGTGTGCGCTTCGCGGATGTCTGGGACCTGGACGCGTTTCGCCGGGCGATGGACGAGGCCAAGCCCGGCTGCGTGCTGCTGGAGACGATTTCGAACCCGCTGCTGCGCGTGGCGCCGCTCGATCGCATTGCCGAAATCGCGCGCGCGGCGGGCGTGGCGCTGATCGTGGATAATACTTTCGCCACGCCGGTGCTGCTGCGGCCGCTCGAGCTGGGCGCGAATTTCGCGGTACACAGCGCCACCAAGTACCTGGCTGGCCACGGCGACGTGTTGGGTGGCATCGTGGTCACGGACGCGGCGCACTACGAGGGCTTGCGGGCTTTGTCGCGCGCGGTGGGTCCGGTGCTCGGTCCTTTCGAAAGCTATCTGACCATGCGCGGCATCAAGACGCTGTCGCTGCGCATGGAACGCCAGTGCGCCAATGCCTGCCGGGTGGCGTCCTGGCTGGCGTCGCACGGCGCCATCGAGCGCGTGTATTTTCCGGCGGACCCCGCACACCCGGATGCGGCCGATATCCGCCGCCTGCTGCCGCCCGGACTCTACGGCGCTATCGTCAGCTTCGAGTTGAAGGGCGCCGGCCGCGCGGAGGTATTCCGCTTCATGAACGCGCTGCGCATGATCGTGCGCGCCACGTCGCTGGGCGACGTACACAGTATGATGCTTTATCCCACGATGAGCTCGCACCGGGAAATATCGCCGCGCCATCGCGAACGCATGGGCATCCGCGATAATCTGGTGCGGCTATCGGTGGGCATCGAAGCGGTGGAAGATATCGTGGAGGATCTGGAGCAAGCGCTCGGTTAACGCTGTTTCTCCAGAGGCGCGTCATAAGCCGCCGCCGCGATCTCGCCCAGCACGTTGCCCACTTGGTGCATGATGGTTTCGGGATCGCCATCCGCCATGCCGAGGTAGGCGGCGAAAGCCAATCGCCTCCCGTCCTGGCGGTCGATGTATCCGGCGATGCCTTTGCCGGTGATCATGAGCGAGTGGTGGAGGAGGTCGGAATCGCCGAGGGTTCCGGTCTTGGCATGCACATGACCGGCGGCAGGAGAAGCGGTCTGGATATCCCACAGCGTCCCGTCTTGGCCCATCACCGGCAGCGCCCCTAGAAATGCTGGGAACCGAGCGCCCTGATGCGCGAGATACATCAGGTAGTGCACCATAAAGTCCGGTGTGAAGAACGCATCGCCGCCGGCGCCATCGCTCTGGCTCGCGCCGGAGACGTCCAGCCCCGCCTTCCGCAGAAACTGGTTCTCGAGATCGAAGCCGGCCTGCAGCGCATCGTCATGGCTCTTTCCCAGCACGGCGCCCAGGATGTAAGGCGTCATGCTGGCGTGCAGGTTCTGGCTGACCTTCAAAGTGACCTTGACCTCTTCGGTGAAAGGCGGCGAGACATGCTCCGCCACTTGGTTCCCGGGCGTGTAGAAAGACTGCGCGTGCGCGTCCGGCGCCGGCAGCGTTAGATCGGCGATCGCGGAAACGCCCGCATCCCCCAGGGCTTCGACGAAGGTCATTTGTGCAAAGCGGCTCGGCTCGGGGACTCTGTAGGTTCGCAGCATAGACGACCTGGCGGGTACCGTCCCTTGCGCGGTAACTAAGTAAGTACCATCGGGCTGGCGCTGGTCCGTAAAGGAGATCGCGGCGGTCCTGTTACTCGGAGGGCCGGTTTTGAGCTGGTTCACGATGTGCACGTATGCGGTCGCGGGAGACAAGGTCAGACGCGGTGTGGAACCTTCGGCTGCAGAAGCGATGGTGACGTCGATCAAATTGTCGTTGACGGCGATCGGTGAAATGACCACGCCCGTACCGAGCTCGCGCTCGCCTTCCGGAAACAGGCTGACATCCACCAAAACTTGTCCAGCCACCCTCTTGATGCCAGCCTTGGCCACCTGTGCGGCCAGTTCGCGGATGGCGGCCAGGGGATCGCCGGCGACCAGTTCCGCGCCGCCGGGAAGCGAATCGTAGCTGTGATCCTTGTTGCGAAACGCGAGCTTGCCATCGGGCTCGATGCGGTTCGACAGATTCGGGTCGCCCGCCGCGGTCAGGATCAGATCCCCGCTAAGCGTGCCGCTGCCGTCGATCGCGCCGGTGCGGAAGGCGCGCGTATGAAACCTGTATTCCGGCCCGAGCAACGACAGCGCCGTACCCTCGGTCAGCAACTTGGTGGTCGACGCGGCGACGAAGAACTGTTGTTCATTCAGACGGTAGGCGGGCTGGTCCGCATCGAGGGGCCAGAACTCCATACCGAAGCGGGCGTGCAAGTATTCCGGGCGGCTCATGATCGCCGCAATGCGTTGTTCCAGTGACTGCGCGCAGGCGCCGGACATCACCATGGCGGCGATGGTCATAAATCGGGAGATTCGTTTCATGGAGAGCCTCCATTCTATACAATCGGAGAATGTCCAGATTACGGGTGGGACTTTCGACGATGCTGGCCTTGGCCAGTCTTAGCGTGGGGGCGGCGCAGCCCTCAGCCAGCCTGGTGCTGCTGAATGGCAAGATATGGACCGTGAACGAGGCGCAGTCGCGTGCGGAGGCGGTGGCGTGCCTGGGGAGCCGCATCGTCGCGGTAGGATCGAGCGGGGAGATTCGCAAGTGGATCGGAGCCTCGACCGAGGTGATCGATGTGGGCGGCAAGTTGGTGCTGCCCGGTTTCAACGACGCGCACGTACACTTCTTCAGCGGCGGTGAGAATCTGGCCAGCGTGCAGTTGCGCGATGCTAAATCCGAGGATGAGTTCCGGCGGCGCATCGCGAAGTTCGCCGCCACGCAACCCGCCGGACGCTGGATTACCGGCGGCGCTTGGGACCATGAGAACTGGAGTCCGGCGCGCCTGCCCACTCGCCAGTTGATCGATGCAGCCACCGAAGGCCATCCGGTTTTCGTCGAGCGGCTGGACGGCCATATGGCGCTGGCTAACTCGCAAGCGCTAAAGCTGGCGGGCATCACGCGCGATACGCCGGACCCGCCTGGGGGGACCATCGTGCGCGACGCAGCGGGGGAGCCGACCGGCGCACTGAAGGATGCCGCCATGGAGCGCGTATATCGCGTCATCCCGGAGCCTTCCGGCGACCAGATCGCCGACGCCGTGCGCGCGGCCATGCGCTACGCCGCGGAGAATGGCGTGACCAGCGTGCAGGACATGTCCGCGGCGCCGGGGATTCTGCGCGTGTATCAAACGCTGCTGGCGCGCGGCGAGTTGACCGTGCGCATTTCCGGCCATCAGCCGCTGGCCACCTGGGAGCGCCTCGCGGCCGTCGGCTTGCGTGCGGATTTTGGCGGTGAGAAGCTGCACATCGGGGGGCTGAAGGGCTTCGCCGATGGCTCGGTGGGATCCACTACGGCGCTCTTCTTCGAGCCTTACCTGGATGCGCCGAACACGTCGGGCTTGGCGAACAGCGAGATGATCCCGGAGAGTAAAATGCAGACGCATATTCTGGGCGCGGATCGCGCCGGGCTGCAGGTAGCGGTGCACGCTATCGGCGATAAGGCCAACCACCTGGTGCTGGGAATGTACGAAGAAGCCGAGCGGCAGAACAGCGCGCGCGACCGGCGCTTTCGCATCGAGCATGCCCAGCATCTCCGTATGGACGACATTCCGCGCTTCGGCAAGCTGCACGTGATCGCTTCCATGCAGCCGTACCATTGCATTGACGATGGGCGCTGGGCGGAAAAGCGCATCGGCCCGGAGCGCGCCAAGGGCACGTATGCGTTTCGCGCGCTGCTGGATTCGGGCGCGGTGCTGGCGTTCGGGTCGGACTGGGACGTGGCGCCCATGGTGCCCCTGATGGGCATTTACGCGGCGGCCACGCGCCGCACGCTGGATGGCAAACACCCGGACGGCTGGATACCGGAGCAGAAGATTAGCGTGGCGGAGGCCATTCGGGCTTATACGATGGGGTCGGCCTACGCCAGCTTCGACGAGAAGATCAAAGGGTCGATTGAACCCGGTAAACTGGCGGACATGGTGGTCGTGTCGGACGACATTTTGAGCATACCGGCGGTGGAGATCGAGAAGACGCGGGTAGAGACGACGGTGTTCGATGGCAAAGTAATCTACCGGCGCGGGAAGCGGGTACAATAGATCCATGGCAACAGTCACAGGCCTGACGATTGACGATTTCGAGCGGCTCCCCGACGACCTTGCGCGCAATCATGAGTTGGTGGATGGAGAACTGGTGGATGTGTCTGGCAACAAACCGCAACACAATGAGATCCGGGATTCCTTGGTAGAACTCTTGCGACCTTATGTCCGAGAGCATCGACTCGGCTATGTCATATCCGAGCAAGAATTCGACTTCGGCGGCAATGCACACGGGCCTGACGTCAGTTTCTACAGCAAGTCAAAACGCCCGCTCTTAGACAACAGCCTGCGGGTACAGCGATTTGTGCCGGACTTGGCCATCGAGGTTGTATCCGCCAACGATTCCCTCGAAAGGCTGCTCCAAAAGGCGTTGCGCTATCGCGCGTGCGGCACGACGGAAGTCTGGATCCTTTCCGTGGAAACCAGGCAGGCGTTTCTATACTCCGAACACCGGCGCGCCATCCTGGATGAGAACGACGAGTTCCGTCCCGAAACGATCCCTGGATTTGCGATTCGAATCGGCGATTTATTAGATCGGTATTAAGGCGCCTGCAGCCGGTCGAGAATATCTTGCGGCACCTGCGCCCGCAAGGCCGGATAGGCGTCCACGATACGCTCGATGTCGAGTAGGTCCTTCCGCCGCTTGCTCGGCCGTCTCGTCAGATCCTGTGCGGCCCAGATCTTACCTTGCAGAATGTCCTCAATGTTCGCAACAGGCAAGTCGAGCCCGAGCACGGCGGCCGGGCGCGCACGCTCTAGGAACGAGAAATAGCGCGGATCGGTCTGAATTTGCACGCGCAGCTTGGATCTGTTTGCGGTGAGGTCAATCGAGCGCAACAATTCCTTGGCCCCGTTGATCTGTTCCGCCGCGACTACTAAGTCAAGCTCCAGGCCGACCAACGGGTCCACGTAAGCGTTTACGCCCTGGCCGCCGATCACACAATAGCGAATGTGGTTCTCGGCCAGCATAGCCAGGATCGCTTCCAGGAAGTTGGATTCGTCCACGATGACTGCCTTCCAGAAAGCCGGTTCTTGCATGCGCCGCCAGCCTATTCTACCCCATGCCGGCGCAGCAGATCCACCCCACGCGGGTTGCCATGTTGCGCGGCCTTCAGGGCGTGCTTCTGCGCGGCGGTGTAGTCCGCGCGCACTGCATAAATCTCGGCGAGCGCCACGTGCGCATCGGCGCAGGCTTCATCCAGGCGGACGGCTTCCAGCAGCAATGCCAGCGCTTCATCCGGCTTCTGCGCGATGCGGTAGAGTTGCGCCAGGTTGTACCAGGGCCGCGCGTTGTGAGGTTCGCGCGCGACCCATTCCTTTTGTTCGCGAATGTGCGCCTCAGTTTCGCGATCCAGCGCGAAGTCGATCACTTCTTTGCGCCAGAAGCTCACTGCTGTCCCCCCACCAGGATCAGGCGCACATCCATGACGTTGGTGTTAGTAGGGCCAGTCACGATGAGATCGCCCAAGCCTTCAAAGTAGCGATACGAATCGTTGCGCGCCAGGAATTCGGGCGCGCGCGGATCGCGGGACAGGGTGCGGCCGTCGGCGATAGCGCCCGCCGCATCGGTAGGGCCGTCGCTGCCATCCGTGCCGGCGCTCATCACCACCACGTTCGGCAATCCGGCGATATCGATGGCTGCCGACAGCACGAATTCCTGATTGCGCCCGCCCAGGCCATCGCCGCGCAGCGCGACGGTAGTTTCGCCGCCGGTGATGATGCAGGCAGGCGGCTTCAGCGGCCTCCCGGCATGCACGATTTCTTTGGCGATGGCAGCATGCATGCGGGCGATCTCGCGCGTCTCGCCTTCCACGAATGTGGAGAGCACCATCGTCCGAAATCCTAATTCACGGGCGCGCGCGGCGGCGGCATCCACGGCCAGGCGGTTGCTGCCGATCACCACGTTGCGCACGCGCGCGAACAGTGGGTCGCCCGGTTTGGGGGTCTCCGGAATCTCGCCGCGCCCGCCGCGCGCAATGCGCTCGCGCACCGACGCGGGCACGCGGCCGAAGATCCCGTACTTCTCCAGGATGGCGCGTGCGCTGGCGAAAGTAGAGGCGTCCGGCGCGGTGGGACCGGAGCCAATCACGTCGAGATCGTCGCCGATGACGTCGGACAGCAGCAGCGAAATCACGCGCGCGGGAGAGGCCAGGCGCGCCAATTGACCGCCCTTGATTTGGGAGATGTGTTTGCGAACTGCATTGATCTCGTGAATGCTGGCGCCGCAGGCCAACAACAATTTCGTCACTTCCTGTTTTTCGTCGAGCGTGATGGGATCGGCGGGCAGGGGCAGCAAGGCGGAAGCGCCGCCGGAGATCAGGCAGAGCACCAAGTCGTCCACGCCCGCGCGGGAGGCGATATCGGCGATGCGCCGCGCGCCTTCCACGCCGCGCTGGTCGGGCACGGGATGGCCGCACTCGTTCAGCTCAATGCGGCGCAGTTTCGCCACGTGTCCGTACTTGACGTTGACCAGGCCGCGCGCGATGCGAGGGCCGAGCACGCGCTCCGCGGCGCGCGCCATGGACGCGCCTGCCTTGCCCGCCCCGACTACATATATCAGGCGATAGCGGCCCAGATCCATGCGCCGCAGCCGTTCCGCCACGGCTGCCGCGGGATTCGCGGCCCGCAGCGCGGCTTTGAAAATCGCCAGCGCCTGCCGGCGGAGTCGGGCTTCCAGCTTCATTTGAATAACGGGAGCCGGAGTGCGGCTTCCACGGCGACGGCCGGGTCGTCGCTCTCGATCGGAATGCGATAATCGGCGCGGGCGTACGCCTCGCGGCGCGTCTCGTAAAGCTGCGCGAAGCTTACAGGATCGCGCGCCAGCGGCCGGTGAGAGGCTGGCGCAACGCGTCGGCGGACGGTTTCAAAGGGGCAATCCAGCCAAATGACGACACCGTTGTTTTCGAGCAGCGCGTAGTTTTCGGGCCGGGCGATGGCGCCGCCGCCCAACGCCAGAACGGCCGGCCGGCCGCACTCGACGGCGCGGACGTGCTCACGCAGTTTCTCCCGTTCCACGCGCCGGAATTCGGCTTCGCCGCGCGTTTCGAAGATGGCGAGAATGCTCATCCGCTCGGCGGCTTCGATCTCGGCATCCAAATCGACGAAGTGCCAGCCGATCCGCTCGGCGAGCAGGCGGCCGATGGTGCTTTTGCCGGACCCCATGAATCCGACCAGGTAGATGCCGGGCGTGCGTTTCAGCTTCAGGATCATACGTCGTGCAAGATGCCGGCAAGTTGCGCATCGACCAGAGATGGAAGAAGACGCTCGGCCAGTACGAACAGCCAGCCAATTCTGGGGGCCATCACAGTGCGCGCGCCGCGCTCGACACCGCGCGCGATGGCGTCGGCGCACTGCTCGGGGGTGATGGCGAACTGTTTCCGGCGCGCGATTCCGGGCGGCGGTTCGCCCCCCAGCGCGTGCGCCTGGAAGCCCGTTTTCACGTAATTGGGACAAACCGTAATGGTGTGAATGCCGTCCTTCTTCAACTCCATGCGCAGGCCGTCGGTGAGCGAACCCAGCGCGTACTTGGAAGCGGAGTAGAGCGTGAGCCAAGGCAAGGTGACCTTTCCGCCGATAGAGGAAACATTCACGATCACGCCGTTCGCGCGGGCGCGCATGTGCGGGGCCACGAGTTGGGTCAGAGCCAGCGGCGCGAAGAAATTCAATTCGAACAAGCGGCGCACGTCGGCGAGCGGCGCGCTCCAGGCGGGATCGTAGAGGCCCATGCCGGCGTTATTGACGAGGATGTCGATCGCGCCGAATCGTTCGAGCGTGGCGGCCACGGCGGCTTGGCGCACTTCGGGCTCGGTGAGATCGCCGGCGGTCACCACCGCATCGGCGCCGCCGGCAGCGCGCAGCTTTTCCGCGGAACGCGCCGTAAGGGAAAGCCGCGCGCCGCGCTTCCGGAAGGCCGCCGCGCAGGCCGCGCCGATGCCCTCGGAAGCTCCCGTGATGAGGACCACTTTTCCGTCGATGCGCATTTCCAGACGAATTGCCGGAACCGGCCTGAGACGCAATAATAGTAGCATGTCCACGCGGCTGCTCCCGCTCTTCCCGCTGCATGTGGTGGTCTTCCCGCGTACGCGCCTGCCCCTGCACATTTTCGAGGATCGCTACAAGGAGATGGTCGGCAACGCCCTGCAGGAGAATTCGGAGTTCGGCATCGTGCTGGCGAAGGAAGACGGCATCGTGAATGCCGGCTGCACGGTCGTGGTGGAGAAGGTGCTGAAGAGCTACCCGGACGGCAAAATGGACATCCTCACTTGCGGCCGCCGGCGTTTCGACGTGGTCATGCTCGACGAAGAGAAGGACTATCTGCGCGGCGAGGTGCAGTTTTTCGACGATGAGGACCTGGACGAGCCTACGCCACTGGAGGCGCAGCATGCGGCCTTGACGCAATACAAGAGCCTGCTGGAATCGGGCGTACTCCGTCCGCCCACGCCCGAGCCGAACCTGGACGACCCGCAGCTTAGCTTTCAACTGGCACAGGGGCTGCCGGATCTGGATTTTCTGAGTACCCTGTTGCGCACGCGTTCGGAGGAAAAACGGCTGCGCGAGCTGAGCGAATTCCTGGTGCAGTACATCCCCCGGCAACGGCATATCGTACGTGTGCGGGAGGTGGCCCCGCGCAACGGATTCGGCGGCAAGCCGTCCGGTATTTGACCAGACATGTTCGCGCGACCCAGACCGGCGCCCTTCGCGGTTTCCCTGCTCACCCATGGACTTATCCTGGGATGGCTGGTCTCCGGCCCCGTGCGCGAAGAACCGAAGACCATCTACGAGCAGGCGATCGCGCCGCATTCGAGCAAGCTGGTGTGGTACGACTTTCGCGAGAAGCTGCCGCAGGTTTCACCCACCGCGGCGCGCAAACCCGCGAAGCCGCCGCGCGCGGATGTGAAAATGGCTGGACAGGAGATCGTGGCTGCGGCGGCGAAAGCGCGGCGCTCCCGGCAATTGATCTGGCAGCCTGCGCCCAAACTGGAACTGCGCACGGAACTACAGTCGCCGAATGTGCTGGCGATGCGCGTGGTGCGCCCGGCGCCGCCGCCAAAGCCGAAGCTGTTTGTGCCGCCTCCGGCAACGCCTGCGCCCACTGGGGAAGCGCCCATGTTGGCGGCTCCGCCGGAGATCCATGCGGCGCGGAACATGAAGGGCGCTGAGCGTTTGCCGGGTATGCCGCCGGCGAAAGCGCCGCCGCGCGCATTCGTGGCGCCGCGCGCGGATCGTCCGGTGGACCAGCCAGCGCCAGCGCTGCCCGCGGCGCCGGATGTTCCGGCCCTCGCCGCAGGCGCAAAGCCCAGCCCATTCGGTGCTCGTTTGCCCGATCCCCCGGCGATGCCCGACCCGGTATCCCCCGATGCTGTCAGCATGGCGATCGTGGGACTGAACCCCAGCGCCAACGCGCCTGCGCCAACGCCGGAAGGCTCGCGCAGCGCCCAATTTTCGGCTGGTCCGCAAGTGCGCCACACGGGTGGAACGGATGGGCAGGTGGACGGCGCCATCCTGACTGTGCCCGGCCTGCTGATTCGCAGCGGTGCTGCGGACGCCAAGCCTACGCTTTTGGCGCGCGCGGCGCCCACCTCGGAGGCCAATTTGCGCGCGGCCCTGCGCAGCAGCTTGCCCGCAGCGCCGGCCGGCGGTCCGCATGCCGCGATGCGCGTCGCATCGGTGCCCGACCCGGCGTGGAATGGGCGCGACGCTTACGCCATTGCCGTGCAGATGCCCAATATCACGAGCTACACGGGAAGCTGGATGATCTGGTTCGCGGAACGCGGCGAGGGATCCGGAACGGGCGGGGTATTGATTGCACCGGTACCTTTGCGCAAGGTGGACCCCAAGTACTTTCCCGCCGCGATCGCGGACCGCGTGGAGGGCAAGGTGCGCCTGGCCGCTGTGATCCGCAAGAACGGCCGCGTGGATTCGGTGCGGCTCTTGCAGCACCTGGACAATAGTCTGGACCAGAGCGCGCAGGATGCGCTGGATAAATGGCAGTTCGAGCCCGCCCTGCGCGATGGCCAACCCGTGGATGTCGACGCCTTGGTCGAGATCCCGTTCCGCCTGGCGCCGCTGCCTAAGAGATGACCAGATGACGCGCCAATACCTGATGATCGACGCCGACGACACCCTTTGGGAGAACAACATATACTTCGAACGGGCTTTCGACGAGTTTGTGGATTACCTGGACCACTCCACGCTCAGCGGGCCGGAGATCCGCGATGTACTCGATGAGATTGAGCTGGTCAACGCCAAAATTCATGGGTACGGCTCATTGAACTTCGGGCGCAACCTGCGGCAATGCTACGAGCACCTGGCCGAGCGGGATGTGCGGGAGGAGGATCTGAGCACCGTGATGTCTTTCGCGGAGCGGATTCTGGATTGTCCGATGGAGGTGATCGCCGGCGTGCCGGAGACATTGGAATATCTGGCATCGCGCCACGATCTGACGCTGTTCACCAAGGGTCATCCGGACGAGCAGAAATTGAAGTTCGACCGCTCGGGCCTGGGGATTCATTTCGCGCATACGGCGATAGTGAAGGAGAAGGACGTGGCGGCGTACAGGACGCTGGTGGAGCGGCGCGGCGTCGATCCCGGGCAGGCGTGGATGGCGGGTAACAGCGTGAAGTCCGACATCAATCCGGCGCTCGAAGAGGGACTCAACGCGGTCTTCATCCCGCATGCGCATACCTGGACCCTGGAGCGGGAGGATATCCGGCCGGGAAAGGGACGGCTGTTGATGCTGGAGCGGTTTTCGGATCTGAAGGAGCATTTCTGAGGAGAGCGGCATGCTAGTCCCGGCGGGAGTTTTGCGTTCGCATTTAGGCTACAGCGCGTGGGCCAGCGGCCTGCTGGTGGAGGCCGCGCGCGGACTTACGCAGGAGGAACTGACGCGCGATTTTGGGACGGCGGATAAGAGCGTGCTGGGCACACTGGTCCACATATTCGGGGCGGACCGGTTGTGGCTGGTGCGGTTGCAGGGCGAATCTCCTGGTGTGTACCTGACAGAGGCGGACTATCGGATGACGGTCCTCGAGAACGAATGGCCCGCATTGTATCGGCGCTGGAAGCAGTGGGCCGATGGATTGACGGACGACGACGCCATCGCGGAGGTATCTTACAACGATTTGCGCGGCAACCCCTGGCGGCAGCCGCTGGGGCAACTGGTGTTGCACGTGGTGAATCATGGGACGCACCATCGAGGTCAGGTTTCCGGGTTTCTGCGCGCCATGGGACACGTGCCGCCGAAGCTGGACTTGATCTTTACTATCGCGAAATCTAAATAGAGTCCGCCTGTGCCGGCAGGAGTGCCGGGCGGTCCCTCGCGGGAAATCTCTCTGGCGCCAGAAACCAGCGCCAGGCGACCGCAGGAGTGCGGTCGCGGCAGGCACGAGTGCCTGCGCCACGTCGTATCAACGACTTGCGCCAAGGTTCCTGGAGAGTGCCGACACGGCACGCAGAGTGCGTGCGCCACGTCGTCCCCTGCTACATTGGAGCAGATGTCCGAGTCCGGACCCGCCGCCTACCGCCGATTCAGCCGCACCGCCTGGGGCGTGCTGGCATACAACATGTTGGTGGTGTTGTGGGGAGCCTTCGTGCGCGCCACGGGCTCGGGCGCCGGGTGCGGCAGCCGCTGGCCGCTGTGCAATGGCGTGATGGTGCCGCGCGCGCCACGCGTCGAAACCATCATCGAGTTCACCCACCGCGCCA
>Ga0187867_10000587_pt1 | contig 32169 bp, 26 predicted proteins | sample June2016WEW_13_1_FD_132976 | JGI IMG/M metagenome (GOLD analysis project Ga0187867, IMG submission 132976) | Peatland microbial communities from SPRUCE experiment site at the Marcell Experimental Forest, Minnesota, USA - June2016WEW_13_10 | ecosystem: Environmental > Terrestrial > Soil >... | reverse complement strand
TGACAGGGATTGTCCGGGTCTTAGAATCCTTTTCCCCCGAAAAGCGCGGGCTCGTAGCTCAGTTGGTTAGAGCGCGTCCCTGATAAGGACGAGGTCACAAGTTCGAATCTTGTCGGGCCCATTTCGGAAAACGGCTGCGTCCCGGTGTTCGTCTTCGGAATTCCGATCGGGATTTCCTGAAATTCCGCGGACTACTTTGCGTCGGAGGGGAAGCCTGCCGCGGCGAGCTTGCGCAGCCTTGCCGAGACGTTGAGCATCGCCCGCGCCTGATGGTAACAATCGGTCCAGGCATTGCTCTTGGGAAATGGAACCGGACGGTTGTCGTTATAAAGGCGCGGATACCAACCGCCGTGGATTTTGTCGATTTCGTATTGGTTGATCCAGTTCCATTGCCGGACAAACGCGTCCCAATATTGAGGCGTCTCGCGGCCGTAGCGTTCGTGCATCAGCAAAAGTGCGTTGAGCCACTCGGCCTGGACCCACCATTCCCGCTGGGCGACGTAATCTCCGCCGGCGATTCCGCCCGAGTTGTACAAGCCGCCGTGCTCGGAATTAAGGCCATATTGCAGCGCATGGTCAACCAGCCGCCGGGCCTCCGTCCAAGTCCTGGCGTCCCGTGGAATCCCCAGGGCGGCGGCGGCTTCCGTCAATAAGTATGCAGTCTCAACATCGTGCCCATAAGAATCGCCGGATTGGCGTGGCTGCCAGTTTGCGCTGAAGAACTGAATCAGGTAGCCCGGCTCGGCATAAATCCTGTCGCGCACAATCTCGAACATCTCGTTCAGTCGCGCTTTCACCGTTGGATCGGGCCAGACCTCATACAGGGCGGTCAGTGCTTCCAGCAGGTGGATGCTGGTGTTCATCGATTTCTCATCAGTGCGGACTCCGACGGGATTCACACCCGGGGCGATAAGTTCGGCCGCCGATTTTGAGCCATCGGGGGCCGTTTCCAGATACCCTCCGTTTTTCTGGTCGTGCCCGTGTTGGTCGTACCAACGGAAGGCCCTTTCGGCCAAGTCCAATGCCACCGGATCGCGCGTGACCTTGTAATTCGTGGCCGCGGCGAAGATCCCAAACGCGTTGCCGTAGGCTACCTTTTCGGCGCCGTCGGCGCCGGCGGGATTGCCGGAATCGTCGACCGCCCAGAAAAACCCACCCCGCTGGCGGTCCCACATCTTCTCCGCCAGGAATGCCAGGCCGTGTCGTGACTGCACAAGATACATCTCGGCCTTCGCCGGGAACCGCACGGCCGCCTCGGCGGCGGTCCAGGTCAATCGGGATTCGTAAACGATTCCCTTGGACCCGCCATCCCCGCGCGACCAGTCCACGTTGTAATCCTGAAAGAAGCTGCCTCCCCCGCCATCGAACGCGACGGGGAACCATTTGTCCAGAATCTCAAGCCGGAGATTCGATTCCACTTCATTGGCCATGCGAAGATACAACTCGGTCTTTGGCTTATCCTGGAAATCGTCGTTCTTAAAATGGCTGTCGTTCGCTGCCACACCAGGAGCCGGTACGTTTTGCGCCGGCGGAATGCCGATGCATCCTTCGGCAACAAGCATGCTGGCGCCCAATAAGATGAGTTGGACCCCTCTGAGGAAATGGCTCACTTGGAGATTTCCCACGGGAACCTTGGCCGACGAACGAGTTTTAGACATGGCTGACAGACCTAGCTGGCGCGCTGGGGCGGGCTTAGTGTGTCTCGAGAACTTTTTTGGACAAGGGTATCACCTCGCAATCCGCATCGGTGGACCCTTTCGGCCAATTCAGCCCGCAAATATATGCGCCCACCTGTCGTCCGGCCAAGGTCGCGACCGGAGGCCAGAATACGTCGGTCCGTTTGAAGAAATGACGGCCTACCGCCAACGTGGCGGCGCTGGAAAAGCCAAATAACGCCACTTCCATGGCTTCGGTGTTCTCCTGAAACGTAATGAACACAACCCCGGCATCCGCCATGGAGTCCTTGTTAGGCAAAAACCGCCAGCCGGCTTCTGTGCGATAATATATTCCTGGCCCTGGACTTGCGCCGGAAATCCTGGGCGGTGCGCGGCCGCCGAAACAACTCGGAAGGTTCGGAACCCCGTCGCGGTACATCAAATAGAACGGCACGGGATGCCCCGATGGGGGTGGCCGAAACGGATCGCATCCGAAGCACGACGCGATTAGCAGTTCAACCATCAAATTCTTGCGTTGCGATGCGACGGAAAAAGTGACCGATGGCTTGGGGGGATCCTGAACCTGGCGCTTGCGCATGTCGGCAAACAGCCCAACGGCATGAGCGCGATACTCCGCCGGCACATCACCCTTGGCGGAGTATTGGATCCCCACGTTCTCAAACGCAAGATCAATGGAGCGGTGCGACCGAAGAGTCAGTTCCTGCACGATTTTGGCCGCGACCTCCAGATCGTGGGTGGCGACCATTTCGCTCATGCTGTCGTTCGCCCACGGCACCAGTGTTTTGCCGAGGACGATTTGCACGCGCACGGCTTGACGCACGCGGTCCCACAAATCATCCCGTCCGAACAGATTGCCCGGCAGCTCATCCGGACTTACGCCTTGATTGACCAACCAGGTGACGAGCTGTTCCAGTTTTTCAAAACACAGACTCACGGGCTTGCCGCTGAGAAGCTCGTTCACCTTGCGTTGGCCATAGTGCATGACGTCTGCGATTTCCTTCTTGTAACCACGGCGATCCAATTTGTACTGCGCCAGCACGTCCGCCAACCGAAATTTGATTTTCACAGCCCTTTCCTCCGATCCAGCCGTTACTGCGACGAGGACTACATTATAAAGATGACGTTTGGCGGAACCTAAGAAAAAAGCATTTTTTTTATCGGCAACGAAACTATCATTCTGCGCGCTCTCTTGTGAAGTAAAGTGCGCGTAACGGTCGTTGAACGTGCCTTCCGCGCCATATATTGGACCAAAGAACAAATTTCGCGCCTTGAAGGTTGGCCGACGAACCAAAGAATTTCGTTGACGTTCATCTTTGACGCGATAAAGTCCTCGGTAAATTCTCGCCGCTGAATTGAGTAGGACGCTCGGGCGGAAACGGCGGGACGAAAAAGAAACCAGTTGTGGAGGTGCGACATGCGCAACGCACGGAGGACGACCAGAACTTTTCGTTCGCGAGCACGGACTGACATTTCGGAATCTCAACCAACTCAATGACCCGTGGCAGAAATTGCCTAGTACAGGCTCCGGCTCACCGAAGCCCCGGGGCCTTACTGACATAATCGGATTCAGCATAAGGAGGCTGATCATGAGCGACAACTTTTACACTTTTGAGCCGAATAGCCATAATCTGGAGATTTTCCGACGCCTGTTCGAATTGTTGCAACTCATTTTGCTGGAAGCACTTCAGGACCTCGAACATCTTGAAAATCTCGAACGGCATCTAAACGAAATTCAGACCTGGCTCATCAGGGCCAGCGACATCCTGAACGCTCCGGGAAAATCCCATTTGCCTCCGGAACTCGCCCCCGCAGCGCTCCTGGCGATGCTGCTCAAAGCCAGACAACGCAGCGGTCTTCCTCTGGAGAAATCCAAACGCCGCAAACGCAAGACTGATGCGGACAGGGTGCTGGAACGCGCGGCTCAATCCGGTGTGACCGATTTCAAACTGGATTCCAATGCGGATGGTTCGGCGACCGTCAGCATCGACGGCATCGAAGTTGAGTTGAGCGTCACGCTTGCCAAGCTCCTATCGCTGCTGGCTGATCCGGAAATCGGATCCATGCCCGACATGGCTCCGCCCTGCAACGGCAATCTCGTTCCGTTCAAACGGAATCAGGAATTGAGCTCGCGCCTGCAAACGCTGTTGAACCGGCGGTTTTCGCCGGGAAACCTGCGCAATCTCGTGCATCGATTGAGACGCAAGTTTGCCGCGGTCGGCGTGAATAAATACTTCATTCAAACGGCCCCTGAAGGCCAAACACGGCTGGCGCGGAAATGGGAATGCGCCATCGCCACTCACTGAGGCGGCGATTTTCATAAGCGGCCGTGATGTGAGGCAGTAATGACCCGAGCTTCGTGAGACGCGAGAGAATTCGGAGCGAGCGATGCCATATCTCTGGATTTCTAAAAATGGTGGGAATTGGTCCCAGTGTTCATTGGATGAGATGAACCGCGATTATTTGGAGCCGGTTGCGGGCGCCGGACGGATGCGGCTTCAGCGATGCGGACAGGGGTGGGCGGCCCTTTTTGCCCCGGAAATTCCGGCATCAGCCAATGGTTTGCCCTGCGCGCTTCGCATCCTGGCGGATCGCGATGAGATCGTCTGCTGGCCGTTTGACGAGCGGGAAAGCCACGTCCGGTTGATCTATTCGGCCGAGCGATTGGCGACGATTCGGCCATTTCAACGCGCCCAGGGCGCCACAGAGGTCTTTTGCGCCCGCTGCCGACTGCCGGTCGCCGACGGCGACCCGGCTGTCGTATGTTGTCCGCACTGCGGAGCACCGTATCACAGTCCGGCGGATTCGCCGTCTTGTTGGACGTACGGTCCACAATGCACTGTTTGCAAACAGAGCACCGACCCAGCCACCGAACTGAGTTGGACGCCGGAGAATCTTTAGCCCCTGCCGCGAATTCCGGGAGAAAACAATGGGCGCAAATGCAAAGAATTACGTGCGAAAGGGCAAACATCGCCGCGTCGCGCTCGTCGGCGCCGGCGCGGTTGGATCGGCCCTGGGGCTAATGGTCGCCCGCGGCGGGCGGGTCGATTCCGCGGTCATTATCGATCCGGACGTTTACGAGGCGCGGAATTACCAGGGCCAGAACGTTCTACCGGGAGAGCTGGGACGAGGTAAAGCGTCCGTGCTGGCGCGGAAAATGCGCCAAATCAATCCGCGGATGAAAATTCAGGCCATTCGCGCCGCGGTTGAAGCCGTGCCGTTGGGGCTGCTGCGGCGGGCCCATGCGTTTCTTGGATGCCTCGACAATCGAGGCGCCAGGCGGTTTCTCAATCAGGCGGCGCAATACTTGCGGGTTGATTATATCGACGCGGGAGTTGACCCATCGACGATGCTAGCGAGGGTCAACGTTTATCGTCCGGGGCGCGCCCAGCCCTGTTTACAGTGTGCTTGGTCGGACGAGGATTACAGGCTGTTGGACGCCGTATTCCCTTGCCAACGCAACGGAAACGGCCATGGCGCGAACAATGTTCCATTGGCGTTGGGAAATCTCGCGGCCAGTTTACAGTCGATCGAACTCGAAAAAGTTCTGGAAGGCCGTTGGGAAGAAGTCTTGGTCGGCAAACAGGTGACGCTGGGTCTGCTGCCGTACAGACTTCACGTCACGCGGTTCGAGCGCAACCCTTCTTGCCGCTGTCGGCACGAGGCTTGGGACGTTTCGACGCTAAAATTGCGGGATCATTGCACGTTCGAGGATTTGCTGACCAGGACGCATGGAGACTCGGTAAGCGTCGAGTGCGGCTCTTTCGTTCGGACGCTGGCATGCAAGGGGTGCTCGCGGCGGCGGCCGGTGCTTCGGCTTGAAAGCCGGCTCGGCCGCCGCCTTCAAATCTGCCCTTATTGCGGTCGGGAGATGGTTCCCATCGGTTTCGACCAAATACAGACGGTCTCGCGGGAAACGCTTGCGAAGCGCGAGATTTGCGCACCGCTTCGAGACGCGGGAATCCTCAGCGGCGATATCGTGGCGATCCACACCGGCGACGATGTGCAACGGTATCAATTACAACTTGGCCGCACGCTCAATTGAGTGTGATCCCACGAGGCGCGGTGAGAACGAAAGTTTTTGTTGACGGGTTAAGACAATGCAAATGCGCGGTTTAAGTTTTCTAGATTGCTGAGACAAGATTTTTCTTCGTCAGCCGAGGAAAAATTCATTATCTATGTACTCTTTTGAGGCAATGCCATGCGGGCTGAAATCCAATCGGTACAAGGCGCCGCGGACCCCATCCTCCAGAGGTTTTTGCGGTGGAACCTCGAAAACGCCACGCAGTTCGTGGCCGAGAGCGACATCGTTCAAATCGAACCGCTGCCGGCGCCGCCAGGATTTGCACCCGACCGTTTTATCGCCGAGTTCAGATGCAAGGGGTTTGTTCGCGATGGCTCGGGCGTTCGCGTTGCAGACCGATTCTTAGTCGGAGTCTGGTTTGCGCCCGATTATCTGGTCGCGCCGCCAAATGTCGCACGAATGCTGACGTTGCTGACGCCGCGGATCTGGCACCCGAACGTCGCGGAGATGGTTCCCGTCGTTTGCATCGCGAATATTACGCCGGGAATGCCGCTGGTCGACCTTTGTTTCGCGCTTTACGAGCTGTTTTCGTGGCAGCGAATGTCCACTCACGACCCGTTAAATCCTGCCGCAGCGCAATGGGCGCGTGATCCGGCCAATCGGGCTCTTTATCCGGTTGATAATCGTCCGCTGAAACGCCGCGCAATCGTTGCGAAAGCAGGTGCGGCATGACTTGTGCAACTGAAATCCCTGGTGAAACAGGCGCCCGCGAGGACCAGGCCGTCGCCGCGCTGGCACGTCTCGGCGTGCTCGGCCGCCGGTTGGGACCCTCGTTATGGGAAATAACCCTGGACTGCGACCAAGTCTCCACGGGCCGGGTGCGAATCGAGGATGGCATCCTTCGTTTGGACGCACCCTTGGTGGGCCCGCAATGGCCGCTGGATGGATTTTGGGAAATTCTCACCCGTAATGGCTCAGCGGGTCCGGGAGTGCGGCTGGGATTGTCCACCGGGCGGCGAATCGTGCTCATCGGTGAAATCGTGCTCGAAAACGTCTTTGATGCCGACGATCGCATTGGCCGTCTCCTCGCCGATATGACCGCGCTTGATTCGCAGTGGACGGAAGAGGCCGCCGATCCTGCCGTTGATCCTGCCGCTTTATGTGAAGAAGCGGGCTGGGAATACACGCGCCGCGAGGATTCGGCCGTCGTCCGGCTGGAAGCCAACCGACACGGGACGGGCATGCAGGCGGCGGCGATTCCGTTTTCGGCGGTCATCAGCGTTCGGAGCGGGATTCTGCATTGTATGGCGGAACTGGTGCGCGACGACGCCCCGCCTCCGCAGCCGAAATCCACGGCCGTCGCGGCGCTGCTGTTACACGTTGCCACCCAAATCCGCTTGGTCCGCCCCGCCGCCGTGGCCGATGGCCAGACGAGCTTGGTGTTTGAATCGCTGTTACCGCGCGCTTCCGCCTGGGAACTTGGACAAGCGTTATCTGGGATGTCGATAGCCGTACGCCTATGCGGACCCGAGATAGCGGCGCTTTATCGCGACGCCGACCTGGCAAGGGAATTTTTACGCATTCGATTTCCGGGCTTCGTTGGCCCGGGGGTTTCATAAGTGTCTTGCTTGAAAGGAGATTGTTTATGGTTGCCACTGTTGCACCGCCGAAAACCCGCTCGCGTTTGACGATTCGGGCGACCGACGTGACCGGCCAGCGCATTGTTCGTCTGCGCGACGTCGGTGAAGAAACCATCGCCCAGCTTATCGATCGGCTTTTGCCGACCATGGGATTGCCCGCCGTTGTGGACGGGCGGGAAGTGTCCTATTCGCTACGGCTCGAGCGTCAAGGCCGTCATTTGCACGCCAGCGAAGACGCCGACAGCGTTTTGCAAGACGAGGATGAAGTTCTGGTGTCACCTAACATCGATGCCGGTTGAGGTCGGTGGAGCGGTTCCGACCGGCGCCAGAGGGAAGGGCGCCGGCGGAGCCGCCGGGGGGATTTGCACTGAAGCGATTTGTTCGTGGACCTTTTATGCCGGATCGAACGCATTGCCAATTCGTTCTGGAAATATTCGACGCCAATGGCACTGCCCTGGGCTCGGATCCGTTTGTGCCGGACTGGGTGCCGGCGCGCGAATGGGCGAGATTTGAAGCGATCCGCCTGCAAAAAGTGCCGCCGATGACCGCCACGGCAGTCGATTTCGAGCCAATTTGGGAGGATCGGGCGCGTGGACCGTATGTCCGCGGAATACGGGGGTGCATCCGTGGCGGCGATGGGCAGACGTTTAGCGTCGATTTTCCCAAAACCTATTTCCATCAGGACGCACGCAGTGCTTCAACGAGATACGTTTCCGCCGGGCGGCTGCGTGATGGGGACGTGTTCTACTTCAAGGTGATGGCGTTCGCCGTGTCGGCGCCTGGATCCGACACATCCACGGCCACGATTGAGGAAATCCCGCAGCCGGTGGAAATCCTGGATACGCCGATCGCGCAGTTTCGCGCAAACTCGGTCGCGGTCGGGCAATCGGTTGACGGAGACGCTCCCGTTTTCCTGTCCAGCGAGGCCCTCAACCAGGCAAAGGAAATGTGCGCCGCGGCCGGCAACGTCGAGGTCGGCGGAATCCTGCTGGGCAGGCTGCATCGGGACACCCTCGACCGCGAGCTTGTTTTCATCGAGATCACGGCCCAGGTGCCGGCGGAGCATACCGTCCAGCAATTTACCAAGTTGACGTTCACTGCGGAGACCTGGGCGGCGGCGAGAGCGGCGATGCGTCTTCGGGATCGCGGCGAGCAGTTTTGCGGCTGGATTCATCTGCATCCCGACTTTTGCCGGGTACGACAATGTGACGCCGCCAAACGCGCGAAATGCGAATTGGCGGGAATCTTTTTCAGCTCCGCCGATTGCGCGCTTCATAGAACGGTATTCTGCCTTCCCCAGCACCTGGGATTGCTGATCAGCGACCGAAATGGATCGCTCGTCCCGGCCGTGTTCGGTTGGAGGCGGGGACTGATCGTCCAGCGGGCGTTCCATGTCATGTATATGCCATCCGCGACTGTGCGCGGGCGGCAAATTTACGGCGGCGTATTGGCCGCCGTGGGAGGAAGTGAAAATGGCGACCGTTGAAAACACGCAAAAAAAGGCCAACGGCCACGATAGCGAACCTGACGATTCCAAAGTCTCGCGCCAGGTGCAGGACTTGCTCGAAAGTATTGGTTCGATCGTCTCCTCGCCTCAGGATAAGGCGAAATTGTTGTCGGCAACCCGGCAACGTTCTGGGCAGATGAGCCAGCAGCTTGACATGTGTTTGTTCGACCAGATCGACGTGCTGCGTAACGGTCTGGCCAGCGCCAAGCACGCGCAAGAGGAACTGGGGATGGTCCTGAGCAGGTTGGTTGCCCCGCCGGCGTATCCGGCGGTGTATCTGGGTCCGACACGGCTTTCGGCGCCGGAGGATTCCGAGGAAGAAACCGTCGCCGGCGCCGTGGTGCAGCATGGCAACAGCCGCCGCCACGTGCCGATGGCGATTGAGGTGGACGAGAAATCGCTTGCGATCGGGGACGAGGTCCTGCTGAACTCGGATATGTCGGTCGTCATCGGCAAATCGCCGGCCCCTCCGCCGCCGGTGGGGGAACTGGCGATTGTCGAGCGGGTGCTGGAAGGGCATCGATTGCAGGTGCGCTGCGGAAGCGATCAGCGCGTGATCGGAATCGCCGGGCCGATTCGCGGCGAGCCGTGGCACGCCGGCGATCCGGTCCGTTGGGACCGCAATGCGGGTTTGGCATTCGAGCGGCTGACGCGCGACGACGGGCTGGAATTCCGGCTGGAATCGATTCCGGATATTCCGCTGAATCGCGTCGGCGGGCTGTCGGCGGTGCGCGACCAGATGATTTCGGTGCTGAAATTGGCGCTGGCCGCCCCGGACGTGGCCAGGCGATACCGGCTCGGCGGCCAGCGGACGATTCTTCTCGCCGGACCGCCGGGCGTGGGCAAAACCATGTTGGCCAAAATCGCGGGCGCGGAAGTCCAGCGCATGCTTGGCCGGCAGTGCAGCATTCTGGTGGTGAAGCCATCGGCGTTTGAGGACCCCTTCGTCGGGGTAACGCAGCAGAGAATTCGGCAATGCTTTCAGGCCCTGCGGGCTGCGAAAAACTTTGGACTGCTGTTCCTGGACGAAGTGGAATCGATCGGCCGGGCGCGCGGCTCGGCCGGAGTCGCGGGGTTCCACGGAGACAAATTTTTGGCATCTTTGCTCGCCGAGATCTCGGGATTTGAGACCGATCGCGCTGACGGCGACCCCCCCACCGCGTTGATCGCGGCCACCAACAAAATCGAAATGCTCGATCCGGCTCTGGTCGAGAGGATGCAGGTGCAGATCCGGGTTCCGCGGCCCGATCTGCGGGCGGCTCGAGAAATCTTTCAAATTCACCTTCCCGCGGATCTCCCATTCAATCCTAACGGAGAGCTTGCCACGAAAACCCGGCTGGAAATGATCGAGCGGGCGATCTCGCTGATGTACAGCCAGAACGCCAGTGCGCTTTGCACCGTGCGTTTTCGCGACAACACGCAGCGAGTGGTTTACGCGCGAGAACTGGCCAGCGGCCGGTGCATTGAAACAATTTCCCGCGCTGCGAAACAGGCGGCGGCATATCGCGAAGTTCGCGGCGGCGAGCCGGGTTTGCGCCTCGCCGATATCGAAGACGCCGCCGCCAGCACGATTGAAAGCCTCGCGGCAGCGCTGACGCGAACAAACATCCATCAGTACTTGGGCGACCTTCGGCAGGACGTGGACGTGGTGGCGGTTGAGCCGATCGTCCGCCGGGTGTCGCGGCCGCACCGATTCCTCAGCAACGGAGCGTCTGATGAGCAGATCAACGGATAACGCGAAGTCGGCGACGACCGCACTTTGTCCGCCCCTTGGGGGCGGTGACCTGGAGTTCTGCAATTTCATACTCGGTCGCGGCGACGAACGGGACACGGCCACGGAAGCGGCACGCATGCTGCTGGCCGAATTCGACGGTATTCCGGCGGAAAGCAGGGCCGAACCGGCTTGGAAGGATAACCGCGATTATCCGGGCGTCTATCGCGACAACGCCCTGTTTCGCACTTACGGCGCGTGGGATCGCCCCGCTTCCGACCGGAAAAACGCGATCAATCCGCAGGATTGGTGCCGCAAATTCACGCTGGCCGGTGCCTCCGTATATATCGACATGTCGCACGCCGAAATCGCAATTCCCGAGATTCGATCGGCGTACGATTTTGTCAAGTATCACCATGCCATGCTGCGTCTGGCCGCCGGCGCGCAGGCTTCCGCCAACGAAAAACTTCGCCTGCACGGGCGGCAACTCCAGGTGATGGCGAGTAATTCGGACGGCCGCTCCGCGTCCTGGGGCGCCCACACCAATTTTCTCATCCCGCGCTCGACGTTCGATGACATCGCGTCGCACAAAATCCATTATCTGTCGTTCCTGGCGTCGTACCAGGTTTCGAGCATCGTCTTCACCGGACAGGGAAAAGCGGGCAGCGAGAACAACGAGCCGGCGGTGGAATATCAGATCACCCAGCGCGGCGATTTCATGCAATGCGTGTGCGGAACGCAGACCACCTTCAATCGTCCGCTGGTGAATCTGAGAGACGAAGCGCTCTGTGGCCGGGAAAGCAGTCCGTGGGCCCGGCTGCACGTCATTTTTTACGACGCGGCGCTGTGCCACGTCGCGAACTATCTGAAATTCGGCGTGATGCAGATCGTCCTGGGCATGATCGCGTCGGGGCGCGTCAATCTGAAGCTGATCCTGGACGATCCGGTCGATGCCCTGCGTGCATGGGGACACGACGTTACGCTGACGCGGCGATGCCGCACGATGCTGGGCGAGGAGCTTACGGCCGTGGAATTGCAAATGCGTTTTTTGCAAGAGGCCCGGCAATTCGTGGAGTGCGGAGAATGCGATCTGGCGGATGCGCCGAGCATCATGTCGCTCTGGGAAGACACGCTGATGAAACTAAAAAGCGGCGATTTCCACGCCCTGGCCGGGCGATTGGACTGGGTGCTGAAGTTGCTGGCGATTCGCGGGGCAATGGAGCGGAAGCCGCGGCTCACGTGGGATTCACCGGAAGTGAAATGCCTGGATATGTGTTACTCCAGTCTCAATCCGGACGACGGGCTTTTCTGGGCCTTCGAAAGAGCGGGCTCAACGCAGCGGATTGTGCCCGAAGAGGAAATACTGCGGGCGACGACCGAGCCGCCCCAGGACAGCCGCGCCTGGACGCGCGCGATGCTGCTTCGGCGATTTGGCGACCAGGTTGAGTCGATGGACTGGGATCGAATCCGATTCCGATTGGAACGCGGGGGATTCGCGGCCCCGGCGTTTCGCACGCTGGAGATGCCCGATCCGTTGGGCATGACTCGGGAAAAGATGGAGCGGGTTCTTACCGACGGCAAATCGCTTATTGAGGTTCTTGATGAGTTGGGCGCCCGGGCGGACGTTCCGCCATCGGCCGTGGCGCAGTCAAGTTGTTACGAACAAGGAGAATGGTATGGAAGCGCTACAAACTATTGAATCGATCCGAAATTCCGGTATCGGTGGTCCGGACGCCGGGGAAGGGCCGCGCGTGGACTTGCAGCCCCTGCGGGACCAGGCCGGCCAATTGCTGCGCACTGGGCTGGATGCGATCGACCACATTTTGTCCGGCGATTCGCAGCGGTTGCTGCGTGCCAGCCGGCAGGATGGCGGGCAATAGCGGCCAACCGCATGACCCGCCGTCCATTTGGCATCGAGACGGAATTCGCCGTATCGCTCTCGGAGGGGCGGGCGGCGGGCGAACGCATCGAGCCCTGCGAAGAGTTGATGCGAGTGGCGCGATTGCGCCTTGCGTATTTGCCGATGGAGGGCGGCGGCGGGATTTTCCTGAGCAATGGAAGCCGGCTGTATCGCGACGTCGGCGGGCATCTCGAGTTGGCGACGTGCGAAGTCGATTCGCCGGACGACCTGGTTCGATATGCCTCCGCCGGGGACGCGATTGTCGCCTCGCTGGCGGAGGAGTTTAACTCCAAGGGTCCGGCCCGCCGGATCGTGATTTCCAAGCACAGCATCGATTACCTTCAGCCTGGAATTTCCTGGGCTCAGCACGAGTCGTTCAGCCATGCGCCGACGCGGACGAACATGGCGGATCAACTGATTCCGCATTTGGTTTCACGCATTTATTGCTTCGCCGGCGGACTGAATCCCCTGTGTCCGGGCATTCAGTTCACGCTTTCGCCGAGGATGCATATTTTCTGCAAATCGGTTTCCGACAGCACAACGAGCGACCGGGGAATATTCAACACCCGGGACGAATCGCTGGCCGGCAACGGCTCGCGGCGGCTGCACGTGATCTGTGCCGATCCACTCAACAGCCTGCGAGGATTGTGGCTGCGCGTGGCGACGACGGCGGTGGTTGTCGCGATGGCCGAGGCCGGTCTGCGGCCGGCGGGAACGATCCGGCTGAAGAGTCCAGTGGCTGCGCTGCATGCCTTCGCCACGGATCCACTGTTCAAAACGCAGGCCGAGCTGGTCGACGGGCGCCGGATGACGCTCATTGAGATTCAGCGGCAATATCTCGAGTGCGCATTCCAAAACCAGAATCATTCGGAATTGCCGCCTTGGACGGGCGAAGTCTGCCGGCGGTGGGCCGAGACGCTGGAACTGCTGGCGCGCGGCCCCGCGGCGGTCGAGGGAATGTTCGACTGGTCGGCCAAGTATCCGCTGTTCATGGCGCACGCCCGCCGTCGTGGAGTCGATCCGGAATCGTTTGCCCTCTGGAACCATTGCCTGACCAGCCTTCGCGATCATCTGCGCAGCAGGCGGCTTTCGGCTGAAATATCGTCCGAGATGATTTTGAAAAAGCCGGGCTTGCTTGCGGAACACGTTGGATTTCTGGCCGGCAGTTTGGCGCAGCGCGGGCTTCGCTGGGAACAGGTTTCCGATGTCCTGGCGCTGAGGAACGAGTTGTGCGAGATCGACCTTCGATTCGGGCAGATCGCCCCGCCGGGGCTATTTTCGGCGTTGCAGGAAAACCTGCGCCATCGCGTGGTGGATATCGACGGCGGCGGCGACCCGCGATTCGTTCCGCCGAAAACGACGCGCGCCCGCTTGCGCGGGACGGCGGTGCGGCGATATACCGGGCAGTTGCAAGTGGCCTGCGACTGGAGCTACGTCCGCAACGGATCGCGCGTGCTGGACCTATCCGATCCGTTGGGAATAGACGCCCAATGGACCAGCAAACCGCGGGAACCGGTGCGGCGTGATCTGGCCAGCGCGATCTCAATGCTCCGCGCGCCGCTCTTTGTCAGCGACCAATTCGACGCCTGCTTTTCGCGGGGGGAATACGATCGGGCATACGAGGTTCTGCGGTGTTCGGCGGCGGCGATATGGGATTTGGCCACGGGCCGGGCGGCGCCGCGGCCCAGGAGCGAAGGCGACACGGCCACCGCGTTGGCGGTGATGCTTCGGCTGGCGATGGTGCAGGCGCGGCGGGGATTTTCCGCCGATGCCGTCGCCGCGCTCGAGCGCCGGGAACGGCTGCGCTCGGGCTTGCCTCGCGAGCATCCCAATGCCCGAGGTTCCGAATTCCAATTTGCGGTCGAACACGTTTGCATTTACCGCCATCGCGGCCTGGTTCCAGGCGGACCGGAATTGGCGCAGTGGATTGAGTTGGCCGATCGCGCTGGAAATTCCGCGGGGATCGCGTCGCTGGCAGAGGCGGCGCCATTCATCGGATACAAGGCGTTTGCGCGGGCGCGATCCAATCGGCAAGAAGAAGCGTGCGGGTTGCTCCTGCCGGTTTGTGAAAATGAATCGGCGAACGTTCCCATGCGGGTTCGCGCCCGAAACATGGCGGAACTGGGGGAGATTTTTCGCGCGATGGGCCGATTGAACGATGCCGCACGCTGGCTGGAGCGGGCCGAACAAATACAGACCCGGCTGGGGTTTTTCGCGGACATCGCGGACTACACGCACACCTGTCGCTTCAAATGCGACCCGACGTCGCGCAGTTCGACGGCCCTTTTGCGCGGCATCAAACGAACGCAACACGCGGCCAACAGCCGCATTGGATTGACCCGAACGATGCTGCTGGAAGCGCGCTATCGCCCGTCGCGCTGGCTGGCGACACGCCGGCGGCGGATGATCGTTCGAGTTGCCGAAGAGGCCCCGGATTTGATGACTTGCCAGACGCTCACGCACATCCTTGAGCATTGGCCGAGCTGGGTGGGAGGTTGTCCGGATCCGGCCGAGGCGGAGCCGGCCGGTTCGGATCCGTTTTGGGGGTTGTGAGGACACGTGCGGATCACCTGCTGCTCGCCGGGAAGGAGAATTCGTACGTGCCGGCCGCGAGCGTCCGCGTGCCATTTTCACCGGCTACGACCGGCGCGCCGGTGGCCTTGAGATCGTTTCCAGTGGCGGGCAATATCAGCGTCGCGGTCGTATTGGAGGGAACCGTCACATCGTAGGTCACCCGATCGTTCTCCACGTGCCACGCGGATGAGATCAGGCCATAGGGCGAGTTGAACGTCGCCTTGTACGAGATGAACTTCGTCGAACATTGCGGATTCAGGAAAAAATGCTTGAAGCCGGGACGTTCTTCGTCGATCCCGATGCCTCCCGCTCCGGAGTAGAGCCATTTGCCGATCGATCCTAACGCATAGTGGTTGAAGGAATTCATGGAGGAAGCCTGGAATCCCCGCTCCGGCGTATAGCCATCCCATCGCTCCCAGACCGTGGTGGCGCCCTGTTTCACGGTGAAGAGCCAGGAAGGATAGGTGTCGGTCAGAAGTAGTTGAAATGCCAGGTCCGACCGGCCGATGGCCGTCAGCGTGGGGTTGAGAAATCCGACTCCCACAAAGCCGGTCGTCAGGTGGCCCCTGCTGGTCAAATCATCGACCAGACGCTTGGCGACGGCATCGTGCAGTCGCTTCGGAATGATGCCGAACGAAAGGGCAACCACATAAGTGCTCTGCGTGCCGGCCACCATGCTGCCGTCCTCGTGAACGTACGCCTTTAGAAACGCGTCGCAGATGTCGTGATAGAGCCTGTCATACTTTGCGGCGTCCCCGGTCTTGCCGAGAATCGCGGCCGATCGGGAGACGATCTGCGCCGAGTGCGCGAAGTATGCGGTATCGAGGACCGCGGTGGTGGCGGCGGCGGCGGCGGCGCCCGGCCCACCGCGGCCGGTGCCCCCGTTGAGGGGCGCCAGGTTGTCACCGGCGCCGCCGGCGAGCAGAAGGTGGTCGGAGCGCCGTTGGTTGAAATCGACCCACTTGGCCATGTGGTCGTAGTTTTGTTCGAGGAAGGCGCGGTCGCCATAGGCGGTGTACATGACCCAGGGGATAATGACGCCGGCATCACCCCAAATGGGATAACCGGCGGCCTGGCTGCTGACGCGAGGGGAAGTGGTCCAATAGGCGCCGGCGTTGGGGCCGCCGGAGAGTTGGCCGTCATTCACGTCGACCATCCATTTGCTGAAGAAGCTGGAGACATCGGCGTTATACGCCGCGGTCGGGGCGAAGACCTGGGCATCGCCCATCCACCCCATGCGCTCATCGCGCTGCGGGCAATCCGTGGGAACTGATAGGAAATTTCCGCGCTGGCCCCAGCGGATATTGGAAACCAACCGATTGACGTCGGCATTGGACGTAACGATGGTCCCGGTATCAGGCGTATCAGAACCGACGACGATGCCGCGAATATTGTCCGCCGTTAACTCGCCCGGATAGCCGGTGATCTGCGCATAGCGGAAGCCGTGGAACGTGAAGTGAGGCTCGAAGGTTTCGATTTTGCCGGTTCCGGCAAAGGTGAATTCGTCGAGTGAAATGGCTTGGCGGAGGTTCTCGTTATAAAGTGTGCCGTCGGGGTTGAGCATTTCACCATGCTCGATTTCGACCTGATCTCCGGCTCGGCCCGCACCGCTCAGGCGGACGTGACCGACCATGTTCTGGCCAAAATCGGCGATCCATACGCCGCCGATGCGACTGATCTTCTTCGGCGATAGCTCCATTAGCTTTCGGACGGGCACGCCAAGCTGGGGATCGAGCTCGATGTTGTCGTGCTTCTCGGTGGTGACGTTGGGCCATTGCGAATCGTCGAATGACGTCTGGTCCCAGGGAACGGCCTTGCGGGCGTCCTGAACTTCGCCAAGCTGTAGATCGGAACCGACAATCTGGCCGGGACCACCCTTCCACGAATCGTCGCTGACGATTGTTTCGGTCGTACCGTCGGCATAAGTAATTTCAAGCTGCGCGTTGAAGGAAGGATGATCGGCAATCCGCGCGTATTGCCGCGATCCCAACCACCCGACGCGGCCGGCGAACCAGCCATCGCCCAGCAGAGCGCTCAGCAAATTGCTCTCACCCGGCTGTAGCAGATTCGTGACGTCATAGGTTTGAACCATTGTGCGTTTGAAATAATCGGTCCAACCCGGCGCGAATTGATCGCCGCTGACAGGTTTGCCGTTGATGGACGCTTCGTAGACGCCCAGCGCCGTGGCGTATAGCCGCGCCTTGGCGACCGGACCTTTGACCGTGAAGCTTTTGCGCAAATATCGCCCGGGCCCGACGGTGCCATCGGCGCTGCGGATAGGCGGCGTGTCGCCGTAGGGCCCCTCAACATTCGCCGCTTTCCAGTCTGAATCGTCGCAATTCGGGGCGAACCAATTGTCGCCCGGAGCGGCCGTCGCCTTCCACTTCCCATTCGTGTTCACGTCGATGCGCTGCCCGTTCCGCAACTCGATGACCGCGTGGGCGGCGATGTTGTTCTTTGCGTTGGGATCGGGTCGGAGACGAACGGCCAAGGAAAAAAGGCCGAGGACGTTTTGGCCCGGCTGAAGCTGCTGGCCAAAATTGGCGTGAAACGGCGCGGTATGGCTGCTGGCGCCCTGGCGCGTCGCATGGCCGTTGACGTAGAGCGAAATCAATCCGGCGGCGGCGACGTCGATGGTGGCGTTCTTGACGTTGGCGTCGGCCGGCAGATCGATCGCGATGCGCGCCGCCGTCGCCTGCTGCTGCGTTGCTCCGCCGTCGATCCACGCGGCGCCGGCCAGCGGCGCTGCCATGATGTCGTAGCGCGGCAGATTCGCGTTGATCCACTGGCCCTTCCAGTCGTTTGCGGGGTGCATGAGCCCCAATTCAAGCGATGCGGGCTCGCTCCAGCCGGAGACCTTATCGGCTCTATCCCAGACGCGCACCTGCCAGAAGACGATCGCCCGGGAATCGAGCGGCTTGCCCCCCCAGCCCACGAGGACAGATTGATCGGAGGCAACTTCTCCGGAGGACCAAAGGTCCGGCTGATCGAGCTTTTCACGCGAGGAGGCGGCACGAACTTCGTAAGCCGTCTGAATTTCACCGGGCCGGTCGGATTTCAGCTTCCACGACAAACGCGGCCGTACGACGCCGATCCCAACCGGATGCTCCACGTGCTCGGCCGTGAGTTCCTCCAAACGGACCGGCGAGTCGGCGGCGAAGGAGGCGGACGCGGCAATCAGAAACGCAAAGACGGCAATCGCAAATGCGCGCATTCCAACTCCTTCGCTCGTTTTTAACGGCTCCGGGATGGGCCAGGCTAAGGGTTTCATCCATCCGCCACGGCGTGGGCTTGCTTGAATGATACCGCCATCACAATGTCCAACGGCATCCTCACCGCACGGGTCCTCAGAAAGCCGATATAATGAATTGGTCAATGCCCTGGCGTCTGGCGGACGCCCATGCGATCATGCAACACATCGACACGATTTCCCCCGAGCTTGCACCAACGCCGGCCAAGGCCTTGGCCGGGGGGCAGCTTCCGCTGCCTGCGCCCTTGCCGCCGGAGGCCGTATTCCTGCGGCTCATGGGGGTGGACTATGTCCGTTTTCGCGCCGCCGACGGCGGCGATCTCTACGTCACCGAACATGGCATGCCGTTTCTCAATCACTTGAATCCGCAGAATTGGTATGAGCCTGATTGGTTCAAGCGAAATCGGGTGCCGCTGGCGGGAAGCGGAACGGTCTACCGCCTGCGGACCCGGCCGATTCCCGGGCATCCCAGTCCCAGCATCGAACTGGTCGTGAAGTGGTCGCGCGTGGGTCAGGACGTTCCGCTGGACACCCTCTCGCTGAACAGCGCCATCAACGCGGATTTCAACACGCCCTTCGAAGAATTTTCCCTGCTGGAGGAATTGCGGGCAACCCGCATTGGACCGGCCGGGTTCCCAATGCTCACTCAACGGCCGCTGGCCATTTACATTCCGCCCGAACGGCTACAGCTTTGGCAAACGGGACGATCACGAGAAAAGATCGTCAGCAAGGGCATACAACATGCCGGCGTCGAGATCGACATTCTGCGGTCCTACATCATGCTGTACGGCTGGATCAACGGAATCGACGCGGTCGAAGCCCAGCAAAGGCGTCTGTTCGACGGCGTGATCCCAGGCGAGCCGCTCAAAACGCTGACGTCGCGCATCCTTCAGGAACTCAACGATAGAGGCTTTACCGTGGTCGACCACAAGCCGACCCACGCGATTGTTCGGATTCATCGGGGGCGGCTGGCGCGGAGGAAGGACGGCCAAGTCACCTGTGCCATCGTGGATTACGAGTTGCTGGCGCGCAGCCCGGCCCATGATCTTGAGGTCAAGAGCGCCTTACGCAACCGTTACCTCTTGTTGCAGCGTGACCGCTTCGAGCCGCAGAACAATCCGCCCACTCCTTCCCCTCTGGTGCCGACGAGAATCTTTGGCGTCGATTTCGTCTATGGCGAGGCCGCCAGCACCGGTGGAACTCTTTGGGTCGTTGGCAAGGATCCGCGGCTATTCGACTACTTCCTGCCCGAACGCTGGCGAAGCAAAAAGATATCGCTCTCGGCTTCGGGCCGCACCTGGTATTCCAGGACCAAGGACGGACTCCATCTGGTCTGGAAAGTGTCGCGCGTCGGCGACGTGCCTTCATGCAACATGGCGCCCCAAGTTCAAGAGATCATGATCGAGCATGGCTACAACAGCCCATTTGAGAAGTTCGACCTCGCCCTGGAGATGAGCCGAAATGGAATCCCCACCGCTTACCCCAGGGCGATTTACGTCACGGGGGCATCGTCGGAAGTGGGCAAGAGACCCGACCCCCGGCGTTTCCGGCAGTTCCGTGACGTCCTGGCGCCCGATGGACGGCCCGCACTCAACGAAGGCTCGGATTACGTGACGGTGTGGGGATACTGGCGCGGCTGGGAAGATCGGTACGCGCCCGATAGCACGATCGACTGGAGCCCGATCGGCGCCGGACAAGCGTGCTCCATGGGCCTTCTGACTCCGGTGGAGTTGAAACATCTCGTCAATCGCCACCATTCCAAACTCCGCGGCGCCGGCTACGAAGACCTTTCTCCGGATTTCGATCACGTCCTGCTCTCGTTCATCCCTGATGGGGCCATCAAACGAAACTCCGGCGGTGAGATCGAAACCAGGCATTGCAATTTCGAGTTGGTGCGCCGCCTTGGTTAACAATGCAGCTTCGGCCAAGACATGGCGGCGATTCCACCTTACAATTCGCCAAGGAGCGTGCGCATGGCCCGAAAACCTGCCGGGCGGCGTCCCCTTCCTCGCACGATGCCACTCGGCCAATTTCTGTTCGCCTATCTTGACGGCAACGAGGTGTGCGTGATAGACGTAGGTGTTCCGCCCGACGACATGAGCCCTCGGCTCGCCACGATGAGCAGCGAACTCGCGCGACTGCGAAATGCAAAGGCCTGACGAGAGAAGAGGAAGCAAATCAATTGAGAAACGATCGTATGCATTTCCGATATGAGATGGCGCTGTCCGCGATGGTGGGGATGCTGTGTTTATTCGCGAAGACTTCGGCGGCGAGGGATGCCGTGGCACTGAGGGCGGACTCGATCGATCGCCCGATTCGATATCAGCCCGAAGGCGGGGATTTCATCATCCTGAACGGGACGATGACTTTCAATCGGCCACTGTATGCGGCGCATACCGGAGGGCGCGCGGAAGCGGGCGACCGGCCGGAGTTTGCGTTTTGCACGCCGGGGAAGGGGGGCGTGCTTCGGTTGGGATTCCAGGGCAATGAGACCGCGAAATGGCTGGATCAATGCGCGCACGTCGTTGCGCGGTATCGGGCGGGATCGGAGGTTTATGAGATTGACGATCCTGGCTTGGGAACCGCGATGGTGCGGATCACGGCGATGCCAACGCAAGGGAATCTGGGCCTGATTCTTCGCGCCGAGTGGTTTGGCGAAGATAGGGGAATTTCGCTGGTGTGGGCCTATGGCGGAGGAACCGGTGAACGTGCCCGGAATCGGTTTGATCTCAACGACAATTCAGATATGGCGAAAATTTGGGATTTGCGGCCGGAGGATTGTGCGGGAGCGAAGGTCCAGATCAGCGGGCCGTCGTTTACCTATTCGAATCGCGCCGGCGTTTTTGCGGGGCGCGGGCCGGATGATTGCTCGGAATCGGTCGGGAATCCGGATCAATGGGATCCGCTCAATGCATTGCTGGCTGCCGGCCAGGGGGACCGGAAGGTGGTCATCGGACATTGTCCAATTCGCCCGGGAATGGCGCGCTATTTGTGCGTGGAATGGCGGGGGAATGGGGCGACGTCGGCGACCACGCGGCCTAGACCCGACCTTAAAGAAATATTCGATCAATCCGAGACCTATCGCCGTTCCGTCGCCGAACGGATTGTTGTTGATACTCCCGATCCGTTCATCAACGCAATCCCGGGCGCGTTGTGCATCGCGGCCGACGATATCTGGCAGCCGCCGACGTTCATGCACGGGGCGAACGCGTGGCGGACGCCGCTGCTCGGATGGCGCGGGCCCTACGCGCTGGATGCCCTTTCATGGCACGACCGCGCTTTGGTGCACCTTTCTCATTGGGCGGCATTGCAGAACACCAACCCGGATATTCCCGCCGCCGCCCGGGCCGACCCGGCCAAGAATTTGGCGGAAAATGATTGGGTCATGCTCCACAGCAACGGGAATATTCCGCAAACGCATTACGACATGGACCTGGCGTTCATCGATGCGCTTTATCGCCATCTGCTCTGGACCGGCGATCTAGATTTCGCGCGGAAAATGTGGCCCGTGATCGTCCGTCATCTGGCGTGGGAAAAGCGATGCTTCGACCGGGACGGACTCTATGAAGGATATGCCTGCATCTGGGCGAGCGACGGATTGGAATACAACGGCGGCGGAGCGGCGCATTCATCCGCATATAACTATTTTCACAACCTGATGGCCGCCAGAGTGGCTAGGCTGATCGGCCAGGACCCCAGTCCATTCGATGCCGAGGCCAGTCGGATTAAGGAGGCGATGCAGAAGAATCTATGGTTGCCCGATCGTGGCTGGTATGCGGAGTACAAGGACTTGCTGGGACTGGGGCGGGTACATCCGGATGCGGCGCTTTGGACCATCTATCACGCGATCGATTGTGGGTTGCCGGATAAGTTTCAGGCTTATCAATGCCTGAGATATCTGGACTCGCATTTCGCGCATATTCCAGTGCGCGGCCCGGGCGTGCCGGGGGGGGATTTCTTCGTTCTGCCGACCTCCGACTGGCTTCCGTATGAATGGTCGCTGAACAACGTCTGCATGGGAGAGAATTCGCACACGGCCCTGGCGTACTGGGAAGCCGGCCGCGGCCGCGAGGCGTGGAGCATTTTCAAGGGGGAAATCCTTGATGCGACGTACATGGGAATCTGTCCGGGCGATTTCCCCAACCTGTCGGTTTACGATGCCCATCGCGGGGAATCCTACCGGGATTTTGGGGATACCGTGGGCATTACCAGCCGGGCGCTGATCGAGGGGCTGTTCGGGATTCAGCCGGATGCGCTGGCCGGGGAATTGGTTCTGCGCCCGGGGTTTCCATCGGATTGGGATCACGCCTCGATTCGAACGCCGGATTTGCAATATGAATTTTCGCGGGTCGGGTCGACTGATCGGTTCACAATCGAGCCGAATTTCGGCAAGCCGATGGCCTTGCGGCTCATTAGGCCGGCGCGGGCTGAATTTGCGGACGTGCGCCTGAACGGGCGGGCCGTGAAATGGGAGAATGTTGAATCGGTGGGGGCGCCGGAAATTGAGATTCGCGCCGCCGCCGCCGCGAGATTTGACGTGGCCATCAACTGGTCGGGCGCAGCGCCGGTGGGCCAAAGTGCCGAAGACGTCGCCGGCCGAGGCGAAATGTGCCACATCGACGTATCGCCGGCGAAGCTGCTCGAAATTTTCGATCCGCAACGACTCCTGAACTCCATCGCCAAAACGGATGATTCGTTCACCGCGACGGTCGGCGGGACCCCGGGCCATCGAACGGCTTTCGCCCACGTGCGGCAGGGTGATCTGTCCTGGTGGAAGCCGGTGAAATTCGAGATTCGATCCGGCGGCCGCGCGGCCGCGGATTCGACGATTCCCGCCGCCAACTCCGGCGAGATGATCGATCTCTCCGGAATCTTCAACGACAGTGTCACGCGGATTTTCAAGAACCATTACCTTTCACCCCGTTCGCCGTATTGCTCTTTGCAGATTCCCGAACAGGGCATCGGCAATTGGGCGTCGTTCACGCAAACGGCGCAGATCGACGATTCCGGCCTCCGCCGGGCGGCGGGAGCGGCGGGCGTTTTGAAGCTGGCCGGTGGAATTCATTTTCGCACTCCCGGCGATACCAATGCGAAGAACATTGCGTTCACCAGCCGGTGGGATAATTATCCCCATGAAATTGCCGTCCCGCTGCGGGGATCGGCGCGGCATGCATATTTGCTCATGGCGGGATCGACGAACCCGATGGAAACGGACATCGACAACGGGGAGATCGTCGTCGGTTTCGTTGATGGCACGGCACAACGGGTGGCGCTAAGAAATCCGGAAAATTGGTGGCCGATCGAGCAGGATTATTTTTCGGATGACTACGCGTTTCGACGGGAGGGGCGGATACCGATGCGGGTTTGCCTCGGAACGGGCGGAGAGTATTTTCCGCATGGATTCTCGCGGCCGCGCGGCGGCGCCGCGACCGTCGTCGATTTTGCGATCGATCCCGGCAAACTGCTGAAATCTATGACGATCAGGACATTATCGAATACTGTCGTGATCGGATTGATGTCCGTCACGCTGGAACGATAGGCGGGCACATACCATCCTCCGATCGGGCGTTTGACGCAGCCGCGATCCAGAAAGATTCGAGCAAGAAAAAGATTGCCAAAATTCCAAACCAAGATATCCTACATAGAGAATAGCTGACCGCGTTCGGCAAAGGTCCAGTGGGAAATCCCGCGTTTAAGCCCAAAAGCGGGAAGAAGGCCAAAGTGGCGAACGCAAATCGGATGCGTTTTAGATTGAGATTTTTCGGATTAGCTTGCCAGATTTACCGGCGCCTTCGTAAGGGCGTCATACCCGAGGTTTACGGCCTGAAGATTGCATTTATCTCAATGCGCTTGACGTGAGGGGCGGACGACTGGCGCAACGGCGGAGTTGATGGAGAAAACGCTGCACACTCCGATGGTGGGCGAACATCCGACCATGCGGCGGCTGCGCGAACTGGTCGTCGCCGTGGGACGGCGGGAATGCACGGCGCTGATTCGCGGCGAGAGCGGCACCGGCAAGGAACTGCTGGCGCGGCAGATTCATCTGGCCAGCCCGCGCGCGACCGGGCCGTTTGTTCCCGTCGATTGCTCGACGCTCCGCGACTCCCTGCTGGAATCCCAACTCTTTGGCCATGTTCGCGGCGCGTTTACCGGCGCGGCGTGCAACACCCTGGGATTTTTCCGCGCCGCGGACGGGGGAACCATTTTTCTCGACGAGATCGGCGAGCTTTTGCCGGAAGCGCAGGCCCGATTGCTCCGATGCCTACAGGAACGCGCGGTGGTCCCACTGGGCACCTTTCGCGCGATCCCCATCAACGTGCGGATCATCGCGGCAACGCATCGCCCGTTGGCGGAAATGGTCCGGCAGAACGCGTTTCGAATTGATTTGTATTTCCGTCTCAACGTGGTGGCGCTGGAGATCCCTCCGCTTCGGGATCGCAAGGAGGATATCCCGCGCTTGGCCGAGCAGTTTCTTCGCGACATGGGCCGGATGTATGACGAACCGCCTCACAAAATCTCGCCGGACGCGATGAAGCGATTGACGGAATATGACTGGCCGGGCAATGTCCGCGAACTGCGGAACGTCCTGGAGCGTGCCTGCGCCCTGACCCAAAATGCGACCCTGACGGTGGAGGACCTGCCGTCGGAGTTGACGACCCGGCCGGCTGAATCCGTCCCCGCCGCCGCCGAGGCGATCGTATCGCTTGCTGAATCGGAGCGACAAGCGATCGCGTCGGCGCTGCGCGCCAGCGGCGGCAACCAATCCCGCACGGCCCTGGCCCTGCAAGTCGAGCGTCATCGGCTTGGCCGCATGATTCGCCGGCATGGGCTGCAAACCCTCCTTCGTTGATTTTCTTCCCGCAACGGCCATTCAAAGCGCAGTCTTTACCCCCGAGGCTGGAACGAAACATTCCAACTGGTGCGCCGCGCTCCAGCGGGACGTAACTCCTTTCGCGCGCTCGGCATCAAACAGATGCCTGGAACAAAACATTCCAAAATCACCCTTTTTTCACGCCGCAGCGCCGGTGTGGCAATTCCATCGCAACCCCGCAACTACAAACCGATTACGGGAAATATATCGCTCCACCGGCGGCAGGCGCGCCGTTCGCCTTGAAGGAGCCAGTCGCTTCTCATTGAACACACCTTGAACCGGTGGTCAATGAACTGAGCGCCCAGCCATCGCGGTTGATCCGCGCGGCGGGAAACGCGCAGGGAAACGGCGAATTTGAAGCGCGAGATTTTGTCGGCGTGTGCCGGCGGAACAGGACAGATGGTCCCCTTTTTTGGATAGGAGAAAGTCATGAGCAAGCAGCAAGCCATATTGGAAACCCTGCTGGGAGCGGCGGAACTTAACGGCGATCGAAGGGTCGCCAACAGCATCCGCAACGACCTCTTCAAAATGGCCCACTCGCACGAAGCAGACGGCTACCAACGGCTTGCTCGTGCGGCTTCGGAGCCCAGGCGCGAACACTGCAAGGCCGCTTGAATCCAAGAGTGCTCGGCGGCCGTTTTACGCTGGTCCGACAGTAACAGGAGCGTCGTCCCTACAGGTCGGCCGTTTTCAGTTGGAGTTTGCCGTGACCAACAAAACGTCGGCAATCGTCATGACGCCGGTGGGCGCCGCGCCGCAGTGCGGGGATCCGCTCTGGAACCGGCTCGATGCGTTGCCCGCGCCGCCGGGATTTTGCTGGCGGTTTGTGCCGGAGGGTCCATTCGCAGTTCAGTTCCGTACGATTTTGCGACTGGACGCCCGGGCGGTTGTGGTGTGGGTTGGCGCGGACAACGGCGCCAATCGAGCCGCGAAGCTGATTGGCCGGCTTTTGGAAGCCGGGCTCGCGATCGTGATTGCCATCGCCGAAGTGCACGACCCATGGACGGAATCCGTGCTGCGCCAGACGGGCGCTTTGTACATCTGTGCCAACGAGGCTCAGCAGCGGCTGGACCACGTACTGGAGTCAATCCTCGGCCCGCCTTCACGTTCACGCGATGTGGAGACGGTTAAATTTACGCGGGAGGTAAAAATGGATGCGAGCTAAAACTTTGAAATGACTCGGCCCGTAATTGTGGAAGGGTGCCCGAACCTTTCCCAATAAGAATCAAGGAACAAAGAAGGGAATTACCACCATGAAATTAGCGACAACTACCCTGATCGGGATCGTTGCATTGTCTCCGGTTGTGGCGAAGGCACAGTACACCGTGACCGTCGACGCCGACAACGACTACGCCCTTTATACCGGCAACGGTACCGCGGCCACGGTTTTCTATGGCAATCAGTACAATTCCTTGTCCAGCCAACTACGCGTCGCCCAGTCCTACAACGTCACGTTGAATGCCGCCAACGATTACATCTATATCGCCGCCTGGGGTGACCTTTCCGGCGCGCAGGGGCTTCTGGCGGACATCTCCTCCTCCATATCCGGTAACCTGTTGCTCCCAAGCGGATCCATCGGAGCCGGGCAATGGCAGGTGGCGGCGACGGGCATGTTGCTGCCGGCAAGCGCGCCCCCTCCGGACGTTTACTTCACCGACCCCGGCCTGGCCAACGCGATCGCGGCCGCCAACAATGCAACCGACCCCTCCGGCGGATGGGTTACCCCGATCGATTACACCACCTACGATAACGCGCAAGGCGGTGTCTATACCGATATCTATGGCTCCCCAGGCATCGTCGTGCCCCAAATATCGCCCGCTTCCGAATGGATGTGGTACCTAATCCCCGGCACCGGCGGCGGTGATGCTCCGTTCTACCCGGACGTGAATGAAAATGAATATCTCCTCTTCCGCATGCCCGCCACCGCCGTCCCCGAACCGGCATCCGCGGGCCTGATCATGGCCTCGGGCATCGGCGTGCTGGGAATGCGAAGGCGAAAAACCGCTTGAAAAAAAGGAAATCACCCACGCGAGTCGACGTGTGTCGACTGCGATCCAAGATCTCTAACTCATAGGAGCTACCCATGACTTGCCACACTCTTCAACCTCGTTCGATTGGAATTACAACAATTGGACTTTCAGTATCCCTTGGCATCGGATCGTTCGCTTCGGCCCAGGCGCTGCCAGGCGAAGCGCTGAAGTTCCAGCAGCTACCGCTGGGCGACCTGGTGACGAATCCAACCTCCCAGTTCCCCGGACACGACGAACTCAGCACCGCTTCCGTGAATACTGCGTCGAAGGCCTTTACCGGCACTTTCGCGGCAGACGATTTTTCCGACAACGTCACCAGCCCGATCGTCGATGTCCAATGGTGGGGTTCATATCTCCCCAACACCGCCGCGCCAGGTCAAGTTCAGCACTTCCTCATCTCGTTCGAAACGGACGTTCCGGCCAACTCGGCGTCAGGTTTCAGCCAGCCCGGCCAATCATTGAGTTCACAGGTCGTGACTCTTGGCGCGCTGGCGCCAGCTTCCGGAACATTCACCGAAACGCCCCAACCCTCTGTTGCCGGCGGCCCCGACGGACAAATTTACCAATACAACGCCGAGCTGGCGAATCCTTTTCCCGAGCAGGCCGGCACGACTTACTGGCTGAAAATCGTCGCTCTGACCACTCCGGCTCAACAGGGCCTCCAATGGGGATGGCACAACCGTGATTACACCATTCCCGATCCCTACGCCGCTCCTCCGGGCGATTCAGTCCTCGGCACCAATGACATTGGGCAGCCGGTGTTTCATTACCTGGATGACGCCGTCACCGGAGACGTCACCTACATACCGGGCGTTCCGCCTCCGCAGCAGGACCTGATCGAAACCAATATGTCGCCGCTATACTACAGCTCTAACCCTACCATCGACGGCTTTGGAGCGACCGGCGTAATACCGCCTTCGGAAGACCTGGCCTTCAATCTGTATTACAACGTTCCCGAGCCCGTGGGGTTGCCGCTGCTGGCAACGGGCTTTTTCCTGTTCCGCCGCAATCGACGCCGCGCGTGAAGCTTAACTGCGGCAGGACGGAGGCCGCGCGGCCTTCGTCCTGCCGATCGCATCGAGGCGAATTCACCCTCGGCGAAGTATGGTTCCTGTCTTCCGGGGGCGGAAGATTGAATTTGGAGCATGTATGAACAATCGAAACCATCCATTTAACACAGTGAGTTCGGCAAATCTCATGATGCTGGGAATCCTCACGTGTTTACTGGTCGTTTGCCGCACTCAAGCGGCAACGCTCTTTGCGACCGCCAACAACGGCTATAGCGAAATTGACCAGGTGAACACCATTACCAACAGTGTAACCACATATCTCAACACACCGGCGCCGCCCGATAGCATCATCTTCGATACCAGCGGAAATCCGATTTATTCGACCGTCGGGGCCGGCCAGGTCATCAAGTACAACCCGATCACGACGACTAGCACGGTCTTGGCCAGTGGCTTGACCGACGCCGCGGACGAGGTGCTCGAGCCCGGGGGAAACTCGATGCTGGTCAGCGATTACGGCGCCGGCACCATCGACCGAATCAATCTCAGCCCGATTTCGGTCACGACCCTGTCGACGGGCCTGGGCAATCCCGAGGGCCTGGCGTACGACGGCTCCAAGCTCTTCGCCAACATCGGTTATCGATACGGCGGGCCCACCGCAAAACAAGTGGCACAAATCGACCCGGTTACGGGCGCGATTCTTGCCACAAGCCCCGGCCTCAACAGCCTCGATGGGCTGACCTACGATCCCTATTCCGGACTGCTCTATGCCGCTTCGCTGTTCGGGAACCTGATCTATTCGATCGATCCCAACAACCTGAGCATCGTTCAGGTCGCAACCGGCACGCAGATTGTTCCGGGGCCCGACGGAATCACCACCGACGGCGCGGGCAACCTTTTCATCGCCTCCAGTTCTTCGGTCGGCAACGGACACGTTTACCAGTTCAACCTGAACACCAACACGCTCACACAGGATACACACGTGAACGGGTTGGACGATCTGGCTCCGGCCTCCGGTGCCGGGTCGGTGCCCGAACCTTCGAGTCTGTCGCTCTTGACTCTGGGCGGCGCCGGCATCCTCAGACGACGCCGCGGGCCGAGTGCTAAATCCTCTGCCGTGTAACGCCACCACGAGATCCCGTAACGATTCCGGTTTTTTACACCCCGAAAGGCAAAGACATGATTTCCAGTAAATTATCAATCATCGTAATTCCCGCTTTTGGCTTGGCCCTGCTCACCTGCAGCATGGCTCGGGCGAACTTTGTGACCAACGGCGACTTCTCGGCCTACGTCTCCGCCCCCAAAAACTGGTTCAACACCGTTCAGCCCACCGACTGGGCGAGCAACTCTTACGCCTCCATTGATGCTCCGAACACGGCGGATGATCCCTTGGCGCCCGCCGTACCCGTCTGGGGCCCGTTCCCCAACCCCCCGTTGGGCGGCAATTTTCTCCAAGACGACGGCAGCGCCGGCCTGTCGCTTCCCGTCACCCAGACCATCAATGGCTTGACTGTCGGGCAGTCCTACAACCTATCGTTCTACCAGGCGGGCGGGCAGCAAGAGTTGGATACTGGCGCCACAAGCGACTATTGGCAGGTCAGCTTGGGCAGCCAGACACAGAATTCGGCTGTTATGAATGTTCCGTCGGCAGGTGTCTTCCCCTGGGAGGCGCAGACGCTGCCGTTCACTGCCAGCAGCACGTCCGAGACGCTGAGCTTTCTGGCGGTCGGCACCGGTGGATTGCCGCCCATGGTCTTTCTCGCCGACCCTGACCTGGAGTCAACTGTGCCCGAACCGTCCGCCTTCCTATTGCTTGCGGGCGTCGGCACGGTGATCGCCATCGGCAGACTGGGTCGCCGTGCGCTTGCTAAATCGTCTGCCGCATAACTCCGCGCCGCGAGCTCCTGTCACAGTACCTGTGCTCTACACCTGGAGAGGCAAACCCATGTTTTCGAGAAAATTATCAACCATCCTAATTCCCGTCATTGGCTTGGCCCTGCTCACCTGTGGCTCGGCTCAGGCCAGTTTGGTCACCAACGGCGGGTTTGAGTCAACCACGAGCGGCAACGGCCAGTTGGGGTACAACACCAATGCTACAGGCTGGACCGTCACCGGCTACAGCTTCGTCTTCGCTCCCGGGACCGCTGACACCACCGGCGCAGTCGGCTCCCTCGGCACCGCTTTGCTTTGGGGGCCGGGAGATGGCTCGCCCAATGGCCTGACCGTCAGTCCCAACGGCGGTAACTTTGTCGCCGCCGACGGCGATTACAATCCCGGTCCAATCTCCCAAACCATCAACGGTCTGACTGCCGGAAATTCCTACAATGTCGACTTCTCCTGGGCAGGCGCGCAAGCCTATACGATTGTCGGACCGACCACCGAGCAATGGAAGGTCAGCTTCGGCGCTCAAACGCAGTTCACTCCCGTCGTCAATAACGTCTCCGAGGGGTTCACCGGCTGGATGAACGACACGATGACGTTCACCGCCAGCGGGCCAAGCGACGTCCTTACGTTCCTGGCGGTTGGCACGCCCTCTGGCGCGCCGCCCTTTGCCCTGCTTGATGGAGTGTCCGTGAACGACGTTCCCGAACCGTCGGCCGGCCTATTGCTTGGGGGCGTCGGCACGGTTATCGCTGTCGGCAGACTGGGCCGCCGCGCGCGTGCGGATCGAACCGCTGTGGCCATGTAAGCGACTGCGCTTAGTCTTTCCCCCTCTCCCCGAACGTCGGGAGAGGGGGGTGAGGGCCGAATCCAAGGATCGCCATTATGGCCGTTCAATTCCACGCAATGCTGATTACGATTCTCCGCCTCTCCCTTTGGCTGGCGACTCTGGTCGTCATCTTCGTTCCCCTGGAGCATCTGTTCGCCGTCCATCCGCAAAAAATTCTCCGCAAAGGAATCGGCGCCGATCTAGGCTACTTTTTCATCACCAGCCTTCTCCCGGCGGCTGTGCTCAGCGGTCCAATGGCCCTGGTGGCCTGGGTCATCCACCGTGCCGTTCCGAATAGTTTTCTGGCAATCAACGCATCCTGGCCGCTCTGGCTCAAAGCCGTCGTCGCCCTGTTCGCTTCCGAAATCGGCTACTACTGGGCCCATCGAATGAGCCACGAAATCCCCTTTCTTTGGCGTTTCCATTCCATCCATCACAGTGCCGAGGAAGTTGACTTTTTGGTCAACACCCGCGCCCATCCGGTCGACCTGGTCTTCGGCCGTTTCTGCGCCTTGGTCCCCATCTACGTCCTGGGCTTGGGCGGCCCCAAAACCCCCGCCGGCAGTCTGGTCCCCGTCCTTGCCACATTGATCACCACGACCTGGGGCTTTTTCATCCACGCCAACCTCCGTTTCCGATTCGGCCCCCTCGAATGGCTCATCTCCACCCCCGCCTTCCACCACTGGCACCACACTCTCTCCGGCCCCATCAACCACAACTATTCCTCCACGCTCCCCTGGCTCGACCGAGTCTTCGGCACGCATTACCTCCCCAAAGAATGGCCCACCGCCTACGGCACCGAAGAAAAACTCCCCGACTCGCTCACCGACCAACTCTTCTATCCCCTGCACAAACCCGCTCGAACCGCAAAACCCGCCCCCGTTTCCGAGTGACAGAGTTCCAACTCCAGCGATCGGCGGCAGTCCGGATGCAGCCCCAGAGGATGTCGCCGAACTTTCTGAATATCGGCGTTCCCGCCTTAATCCGTCTTGCTCATCGTGGGGGCCGTGGATATTCTTTGAGAAATAGGTTCCCGTAGCTCAATTGGATAGAGCGTCGGCCTCCGGAGCCGAAGGTTGAAGGTTCGAGCCCCTCCGGGAACGTTTGGATTGACAGAGGCCCGATCCGCGTCACATACTCGATGATGATCTTCACGACTTTCGAAGCATATCCCGCATTGAGCGCAAAAGCCTCGGCCGCTTTTTCCAGCGGGAATCCGTGGCTGATGAGACTGGCCAGGTCGATCTGGCCGCGGCGATGCAGTTCGATGGC
>Ga0187867_10000585_pt1 | contig 32224 bp, 30 predicted proteins | sample June2016WEW_13_1_FD_132976 | JGI IMG/M metagenome (GOLD analysis project Ga0187867, IMG submission 132976) | Peatland microbial communities from SPRUCE experiment site at the Marcell Experimental Forest, Minnesota, USA - June2016WEW_13_10 | ecosystem: Environmental > Terrestrial > Soil >... | reverse complement strand
CGGCTGTTCATGGGATTGAAGCGGAACGGCTGTCCGGTGCGCTTCACCCTCTCGGCGGCAGCCCCGGCGCTCATCCGCAATTCCTCGATGCGCAGCGCGCGATATTCGTTGGCATCGAACGAAACGCGCGAGTGATCCTCGGAGGGCATGCGCAGGGCTTCCATGGTCACGTGTTCCAGCGCCAGCAGCAATTCCGCGCGGTTCGCCAGCAGATACTCCACGTCGGGCCCGCTGAATCTCACGACTACGTCGGGAGTCTCGAAGTCGTCGCCGGTGGCTTCGCCGTCCGCCATCTCGTAGTCCATGCGGAAGCCTGCCCGATCGAGACAAGGACGCAGAAACTCCGCAATGCGCGGACCTACAGACGATACCGAATACTTGCGAGGATTCACCGTTTACTTCCTGCCATCTTTTTTCTTTTTCGGCGGCTGCACCGACTGTGCGGCCACGCTGGCCAGCGACGTGCGATTGAAGAACCACTGCTGCGCCACGCCTACCAGGTTGCTGGTCAAATAGTATAATACCAACCCGCTCGAGAAGTTATAGAACATGAAACCGAAGATGAGCGGCATGAACTGCATCATTTTCTGCTGACTCGGATCGCCCCCGGTGGTGGTAGGAGTCATCTTCTGCATCACGAACTGGCTGATGATCATGACAATGGGCAGTATGCGAATGGGCAGCGTTTCGGGCTGCGAAAGATCGGTGACCCACAGCCAGTTCGCGCCACGCATCTCCACCGATACCGAGAACACTTTATAAAACGCGATGAAGAACGGAATCTGCAGCAGCATGGGAACACAGCCGCCCATGGGATTCACGCCGTGCTTCTTGTATAACTCCATCACCTCCTGGTTCTGATCCGCCTTCTTCGGATCGCGGAGGCCGATACCCTTGTATTTGTCGTTGATGGCGGCGATCTGCGGCTGCAGCGCCTGCATCTTCTTCATCGACTTCATGCTGGTGATCTTCAGCGGAAACAGCACGAAATTGAGGCCGATGGTCACCAGGATGATGGACCAGCCGTAGTTGTGAATGGCGCGGTCCGCAACCCAATTCACAATCAGGAACAGCGGCTTCGCCAGTACGCTGAGCCAGCCGAAGTCCACCACTTGCTCCAGCCTGGGATTTACGGCGCGCAGAATATCGATATCCTTGGGGCCGACGTACAGTGACAAGTGGTTCACGGGACCGTCGCTGACGGCGACGCCGGCGAAAGGCAACTCCTTCGCTTCGAGCTTGGTGTGCTCGGTGTCGCTGAAGGTGGTCATGGCCGTCGTGGCGCCCCGTTCCGGGAGGGCCACCGCCACAAAGTATTTATCCTCGATCCCGGCAAATGAATAGTTGCCGGTGACCGTAAGGGGACCGTCTTTGGCAGCTTTGGCCGCGCTCTTGATCAGCTTGGCATCGGTCACATCGAAGCGCAGCGTCTGTTGGTCGCCCGCCGGGTTGGTGGCCTCCATATCGCCGAACCCGCCCCGCCACTCGATCTGATGCGGAATAGGCTTGCCGCCCTCCGTCACGTCAGTGGAAACATCCAGCAAGTAGTTGGATTTGCGGAACTGAAAGGATTTGTGCGCTACCACCTTGCCATTGGAATAATCGAAGCCGATGGCCAGGCCGTCGGCGTCAGTGTGTACCTCGTAGAGCGCTTGATTCAAGTCCACGGCGGGCTTCTGAGTGGGGAAGTAGAGCGCCGCGGGCGGCTCGGTATGCGATGCCGTATTCACCAGTTGCAGCGGCGCGCCACTATGCTCTTTATATTTCTTCAGCAGCCAGCTTTTCACCACACCGCCCCGATTGCTGAACGTGATCTGAAAGAGATCGGTGTCGATGACGCGGGTCACTTCCTGCTGCGCGGCCACCGGCTGAGCGGCGGTTTCGGAAGCGGCGGTTTCAGAGGCGGTAGCCGGGGCGACTTCGGCGGGCGCGGCCGGCGCGGTGGGCGCCGCTGGCCCAGTTCCCGTGGTGGCGGCAGCCGGAGCGGTCTTCTTCACCGGCGGAGCGACGGTCTTGTAAAAATACGGGGTCACGAACAGGACCACACCCATGAGGATGAAGGCCAACAGCAGCCGCAACTCCATGGACAGCTCTTTGGGTTTGCCCGTACCGCCCGTACCGCCGCTATTCAGTTCAGCCATGCTGTTTTATGTTCTATCGGACGGGATCGACGCCGCCCGCGTGAAAGGGATGGCACTTCGCCAGGCGCTTGGTCCCCATCCAAACGCCGCGTAATACTCCGTGCTTCTCAACGGCTTGCATCATGTATTCAGAGCAGGTCGGGTAGAACCGGCAAGCCGAAGGCAGCAGCGGCGAAACCCACCGCTTGTAGAAACCGAGCGCCGCAATCACCGCCCACTGCATCGCTGAAAGAGACGTTCCACCTCCCGCTCCAGATCCGGGAACGGGGCGTCCATCGCTTTGCGCCGGGGATTGAAAACGATTGACCACTCCGGGCTCAATTGCTCCAGGTGCAGGCGTACGGCTTCGCGCACACGCCGCCTGATCCGATTGCGCACCACCGCCTTGCCGAGCGCGCGCGGCGTGGTGAAACCGATTCGCGGACCGTCCGGCTGCGGCTCCCGCACGCAGAACGCCGCAAAGAAAGGGCTCGAAAAACGGGCGCCCCTATCGTAGACTCTGCGGAAATCCGTGGGTCGCAACAGACGGACACGTTTCGGGAAGCGTTGCTGGAAGCCAGGGATGCTTACCTCTCGGAGCTGACCGTGAGTTTGTGGCGGCCCCGTGCGCGGCGCCGCGACAGAACTGCCCGCCCGTTCTTGGTTTCCATGCGGGTCCGGAACCCGTGCGTCTTCGCGCGCCGACGATTATTTGGCTGAAAGGTACGTTTCGGCATGTTATTTCAAACTACCTAGTATAGCGCGCCAGCCAGCCCGCGTGGGGGAGTGTTTTCAACTTGCGCGCTTCAAATCCACCTTGGCGGACAGCTTATTGTCGCCATCGTGGCCGCTTACCGTACCCCGGATGGTGTCGCCATCGAACACCAGGTCGAAAACCAGCAGTCCTTTATCTTCGTCGCCATCCGGCACAACTTCGAAGGTCAGCTCGCCCGCCTCCAGCTTTCCCTTCCTGATGGCCCATTGCTGGTCTTCGTTCGGACCGGCCGTACCGGTGACCTTGGTACCATCCAGCTTCAGGTTCATCACCGCCGAGTCGGGCTTGAGTTCCCCGTCGGGGGTGGTGATATCGAATTTGCCGCTCCATTTGCCGGTCAGCTCTCCGGCGCTTAAGGTTAATCCCGTCAACAGTAAAAGACAGATCAGCGTTTTCATAACCTGCTTAACGAAAATCCGGCGGCCTTTGTTCCAGGGCGCGCGGCCATTCAAGTTACCATGGGCTCTGGAAGCATTCACAGGCGATGAGTTTTGGATTATGGAGCGCCGGTTTGACGGTCGCGGCGGTAGCCATGGCAGGGTGCCATGGCTCGGGGGCGCATGGCAGGCAAGTCATTGTGCTGGGCGTCGATGCCATGGATCCGGCCTTCCTGGAGCGCCATTGGAACGATCTGCCCAACGTCGGACGGCTGCGCGGCCAAGGCGGCTTCCGGCATCTCGCCACCACCATGCCGCCGCAGAGTCCGGTCGCCTGGTCGACTTTCATCACCGGCCTGGACCCGGTGGAGCATGGCATCTTCGACTTCGTGCATCGCGATCCGGTGACAATGCAGCCGTTCTCATCCCTGGGCCGGACCGTGGAGCCGCGCTTCAAAATCCCTCTGGGGGCCTATGTGCTGCCGCTTTCTTCGGCGCACGTGGAAACTTTGCGGAAAGGCAGAGCGTTCTGGCGGATACTGGGGGACCGGCATATCCCAGCGACCATCATGCACATGCCCAATAACTTTCCGCCGGAGCGAACGGGCGAAGCTATCGCCGGCATGGGCGTGCCCGATTTGCGCGGTACCGAGGGGACCTTCACCTTCTATACCGACGACCCGGACGAAGCCGCGCGGGACGTGCCGGGCGGACGGATCGTCCAGGTGCATGCGGCGAACGGCCGTTACGTGCTGCCGGTGGAAGGGCCGCCAAACACGTTGCGCAGGGACCGCCGACTGGCCACCGAGGATCTGATCGTCGAAGCCGATCCGGAGGGGGACGTGGCGCGGCTGACGATCGGCGGCGCGGCGGCCATCGTACAGACGGGGGAATGGTCGGCATGGCTGCGCGCGGATTTCCCTTTGCTAGGCTGGCTGGCGGGCGCGCGGGGAATGTTCCGCGTCTACGTAAAGGAGCTGCATCCGCGGCTGGCGCTGTATGCGACGCCGATCAACGTCGATCCACGCGCGCCGGAGTTGCCGATCTCCGCGCCAGCGTCGTTCAGCCGCGCGGTAGCGGGCGCCATCGGCCCGTTCTATACGCAAGGTATTGCGGAAGACACGTCGGCGTACCGCGCGGGCGTGTTCACGCTGGATGAGTTTCTCCGGCAGAGTGCGCTGGTACGCGACGATGAAATGAAGCTGCTGCGCTATTCGCTCGACCACTTTCGGGAGGGGCTGCTGTTCTTCTATTTCTCGTCGATCGACCAGGGATCGCACATGCTGTGGGGCAAGCACGAGCCGGAGTTGCTGGAGATCTATCGCGCGGTGGACGGCGCCATTGGCGAGGCTGCCCGGCGCTTCCCGCAGGCGGACATCATAGTGATGTCGGATCACGGTTTCAACTCGTTCGACCGCAGCGTCAACCTGAACACATGGCTGTGGGAGAAGGGATTTCTGGCGCTGCAGGGACCTCCGCGGGGCGGCGACGAGGGCTTGGCGGACGTGGACTGGACCAAGACGCAGGCATACGCGCTGGGGCTGAACGGACTGTATCTGAACATCGCCGGGCGCGAGAAAAACGGCATTCTGCGGCCGGGCGCTGAGACAGACGCAGTAATGCGGAGACTGCAGCGCGAGCTGACGGAGTTTCGCGATCCGGTGAATGGCCGCCACGTGGTGGAGACGGCTCCGGCCACTGGCGCGCAGTTGGGTCCGGACATGATCGTGGGCTATGGGCGCGGGTACAGGGGATCGTGGGAGACGGCGCTGGGAGCGGTTCCGCGAGCGATTTTGGAAGACAATACGGACGTGTGGATCGGCGACCACTGCATCAACGCGGAGGATGTGCCCGGCGTGCTGCTGAGCAATCGCGCGCTGCGCGCGGAGCGGCCGTCTTTGAAGGACGTCACGGTGTCGATATTGGGGTTGTTTGGTGTTGGGGCGGGTGAGGGGATGAGGGGAAAGAGCGTTTTTTGATCGATTCCAGGCAAGCGTCCGCTACGGACCCAAGGTGCGGTGAAAATCGGCCGGGCGTACAATGCCGATGCCTTCGTAGGATTTTAGGCGCAGCAGATGCCGGTCGCCGGAGACCACCAGGTCGGCCTTGCCAGCGAGTGCGCATTCCAGAATACGGTTATCCATTTCGTCATCGGAAACGGCAGCCAGCGTCATTGTGGGAGCGAAGATCTGCGCGACCTTGGCCACCAGCTTCAGATTCCGGAGGATCTCAGGTTCCTGCCACTCAAACCTTCGGAGGACTTTGGCCATTTCGCGCATGATGGCCGGAGACACCAGCAAGGCAAACCGTCCTTCTACTGCTTGTTGCCAGATCCGAAACGGCACACCCTTCGGATAAGTAAAGGCTGAGATATAGGCGTTGGTATCGAAAACAACTCTAACTCCGCTGGGCTTTGCGGTGCTCATGGACGATGCGATTCACGTCTGTAGCTTTTATGCCGAGCCGCTTGGCTTGCTGGGCGCCGTAACTTGCGAGCCGAGCGCTTTCGTTCAGCAGGGCCTCCACGTCCATGGGACTGTGGGCCTGCTCAGCCTTAGCCTCTTTGATGAGGTCGTCAATCCGCCGATCGTCCTCGTTGCCGCGTCGGGCGCCATTAACCGCTGGGGGCGGAGCAGGAAATCCCGAGGCTTTTGTTACTCTGGCCATATCCATTACGCGAGAAGCTCTACTAGATCAAGTATAGCTGAAGCGCGATGTTATCGCCGGCCCGATGACGACGCGTGTTAGAGTTGTACTGTCATGAATGTGAAGAGTCCCAATAATTTCCGTGCTGCGGAGAACATTAGCGCCATTCTTTCGAGGCAGGACGTGGGATTGAGCCTCGACGAACGGGAAGCGCGTTTGCAGGGCATTGAGCGTATCGCTAATCCTGTTCGCGCTCGTCGTCCCGAATCCGAAGGACCTCAATGCATTCCACCGACTTGAGTGGCAATGCCCGCTGGGCGGGCGACTTGCTCGATCTCGTCAGCCAATGCGCCTCCGACTAGTGCTTCTTATCGGGCCGCCAACTCCGCCGGCGCGGGCATGGCAGCGCCCTTGCCGCCGCGCAACCACCCCTGGAAGCGCTCCATATAAAGATAAATCACCGGCGTAATGTACAGCGTCAGCAACTGCGATACCAGCAGTCCGCCGACTACCGCCAAGCCCAACGGCTGGCGCGCGTCGGCGCCTTCGCCGTAGCCCAGCGCGATGGGCAGCGTACCGAGCAGCGCCGCCACCGTGGTCATCATGATGGGCCGGAAGCGCAGCATGCAGCCTGAGTAGATGGCTTCGAAGGGCGCTTTGCCTTCCACGCGCTGGGCCTCCAGGGCGAAGTCGATCATCATGATGGCGTTCTTCTTGACCACGCCGAATAGCATGATCAGGCCGACGAACGCGTATAAGTCCAGCTCCTTGTGAAACAGCCGCAGCGTGAGCAGCGCGCCGAACACCGCCGAAGGCAGGCCGGAGAGAATCGTAACCGGATGGATGAAGCTCTCATACAAAACGCCCAGCACGATGTAGATCACCAGAATGGCTACGATCAACAGAACCGACAGCCCCTGGAAGGACTGTTGGAATTCCTTCACCGTGCCCTGGAAGTTGACGCTGATGGTGGGCGGTATGCGCATTTCCTGTAGGGCCGCTTTCACATGCGCGGCCGCATCGCCCAGCGAATAGCCGGGCTGCAGGTTGAACGACACGGTGACCGCCGGTAATTGTCCGAAATGATTGACGCTGAGCGGGCCGGCCGCCCGCGAGAGTTTCACCACGGTGTCGAGCGGCGTGAGCGGGCCTTGCGAGGAACGCAGATAAATCTTGGACAGCCCTTCCGGTGTGCGCTGATACTCGGGCGCGACTTGCAGGATGACGGCATACTGATTGGCCGGTGTGTAGATGGTGGAAACCTGGCGGCTGCCGTAAGCGGTGTAGAGCGCGTCTTCGATCTGTTCGGGCGAAAGACCCAGGGCCACGGCGCGGTCGCGATCGATATCCACCATCACCTGCGGGCTGGCGATCTGCAGGTCGGAGTTGACGTCCAGAAATCCGGGCAGCGAGCGCATCTTTTGCACCAGCGGATCCACCCAGGCGTAGATCTCTTTCAGGTCGGCGCTCTGCATGGTCATCTGGTAGACGCTGGTGGAGAACTGGCCGCTCACGGTGATGGGCGGCGGATTCTGCAGGAACATCATGATGCCGGGCACGGCGGAGATTTTGGGACGCAGTTCGTCGATGGTCTGGTCCACGGTAAGCGCGCGTTCGGAGCGCGGCTTCATGCGGGCGAAAAAGCCGCCCTGGTTGCCGCCCATGACAAAGGTTCCGGTGTCTTCGACGTTGGGATCCCGCTGGACAATATCGGATACGGCTTTGAGATGCCTGGCCATGGAGTCGAAAGAAATATCCTGGCCGGCCATGCCGAAGCCGACCAGGAATCCGCTGTCCTGGCTGGGGATGAAACCGGTGGGCATGGTCAGGAAAAGATATACGGTGCCGGCCAAGAGCAGAAACCCGGCCATCAGGGTGGCGAATTGATGCCGCAATATCTTTCGCAGCGTGTAGTCATAAGCCGCGGCCAGAGCGTTGTGCCCGGCTTCGAATGCGCCATAAAGCCGGCCATGGCGGCTGGCGTGGCTGTAACGCAGGAAGCGGCTGCCGAGCATGGGCGTGAGGCTCAGCGAGACGAAGCCGGAGATCAAGATGGCGACGGTGATGGTGACGGAGAATTCATGCAGCAAACGCCCTACGATGCCGCCCATGAAGAGCACGGGAATAAAGACGGCCACCAGCGAGATGGTCATGGAAATGATGGTGAAGCCGATTTCCTTCGACGCCAGCAGCGCAGCCTCCATGCGGCTCTTGCCCATTTCCATGTAGCGGACGATGTTCTCCAGCATCACGATGGCGTCGTCCACCACGAAGCCGACCGACAGCGTCAGAGCCATCAAGGACAGGTTATTCAGGCTGTAGCCGAGCAGGTACATGGCGGCGAACGTACCGATGATGGAGAGCGGCACCGCCGCGCCCGGAATCAACGTCGCGCTGAGGTTGCGCAGGAAGACGAAAATGACCATCACTACCAGGCAGACCGTCAGGATCAGGGTGAACTCGACATCCCGGATGGAACCGCGGATCGACTCCGACGCATCGGCGGCGATACTCAACTTCACCGCGGGTGGGATCTCAGCTTGTAACTGCGGCAACAGCGCCTTGATGTTCCCGACCACTTCCACGGTGTTGGTTCCAGGTTGGCGCTGGACTCCCAGAATCATGCCGCGCACGCCCTGGAACCAGGCCGCGGTTTTATCGTCTTCGACGCCATCGATCACATTGGCGAGCTGTTCCAGGCGAATGGGGACGCCGTTCTTGTACGCGACGATCAAGGGCCGGTAGGCGGCGGCGCGCATCAATTCGCCGCTGGTTTGCACGGTGAAGGCCTGTTTCTCGCCGTACAGCCTGCCGGTGGGCAGGTTCACGTTGCTGCGCTGGATGGCCTGCAGGACTTCGTCGAAACCGACGCCGCGCGCGGCCAGTTCATCGGGATTCACCTGCACGCGCACGGCATACTTCTGCGCGCCGTAAACCTGGACGCTGGAAACGCCGCTGGCCATGGAAATACGCTGCGCCAGCAATGTCTCGGCGTACTCGTCCACGGTATAGAGCGGCAGGGTATCGGAGGTGAGCGACAGATATAGCACCGGCTGATCGGCCGGGTTGGCCTTCTGATACGAAGGCGGATGCGGCATGTTGGAAGGCAGCAGGCCCTGCGCCTTGGCGATGGCGGCCTGGATATCCTGCGCGGCGGCGTCGATATTGCGCGCGAGAGTGAACTGCACGGTGATCTGGGTGCTGCCCTGAGTATTCTGGGAGCTCATGCTCTGCACGCCGGCGATGGTGGAGAACTGGCGCTCGAGCGGCGTGGCGACGGACGCGGCCATGGTCTCCGGGCTGGCGCCCGGCAGCGCGGCGTTCACCTGGATGTTGGGATAGTCGACCGTCGGCAGAGCGGCCACCGGCAGCGATCGGAAGGCCACGATACCAAATAGCAGAATGGCCAACATGACCAGGGCGGTCATCACGGGGCGCTCGATGAAGATGCGTGAAATATGCATGGTTAGAGCGCCATTCAGAGCGTCAAGTTATCGACCTTACCGGCCGCGACCGGCTGTATCTTCGCGCCGGGGAACAGGCGTAACTGGCCGTCTGTGACCACTGTCTCGCCGGGCGCGACGCCTTTGGCGATCACCGATTTGCGGCCTATGGTGCGGGCAACGGTGACGGGCCGGGCTTCCACGGTCTGGTCCGATTTCACCACGAAAAGGAACTGGCCGCGCTGGCCGTCCTGCACGGCTTCTGAAGGCACTACGGTGGCTTTGCTTTCCGTACCCAGGATGAGGATCACATTGACGAACTGGCCGGGCCAAAGCATGTGATCGGTGTTGTCGAATACCGCCTTCAAACGGATAGTACCCGTATTGGTGTCTACCGTATTATCGATCACCTTCAGCATGCCGCGGGCAATCCGATTCGGCTCGGCGTCGGTAGATGCCTGTACCGCCAGGCTGTCCCGCGCGCGTTGCCTGACGGCGGCAAGTTGCTCCTCCGGAACGCCGAACGACACGAATATCGGCGCGATCTGGTTGATCACCACCAGAGCCACGTCATTCACCTTGATGAGATTGCCGGGATGCACCAGCAGATTGCCCGTGCGGCCCGTAACCGGCGAGCGGATCTCACAATAGCCGAGGTCCAGCTTGGCGCGGGCCACGGCGGCTTGATCGCTTTCGAGCGAAGCGCGGGCGCTCTCGATGGCCGCCTGGTCGGCGCGGACGGATTCGTGTGCGGCGTCGGCGGCGGCGCGTTGCTGGGTGGCCTGCATGGCCGGAGCCACGCCTTCCTTGGCTAGTTGCTCGTAGCGGTAGGCGTCGGCCTCCGCGCTTTTGGCCTGCGCGGTGTCGCGCGCCATGTTGGCTTCGGCCTGCGCCTGCTGCGCGCGGTCCTTGGCGGCGGCGGCTTCGGCCTGCGCCAGCGCGTCGCGATACGGCCGCGGATCGATTTCGAGCAGCAGATCGTCTTTATTGACGTCGGCGCCTTCTGTGAAATGCACGCTCAGCAGCTCGCCGGCGACCTGCGATTTGATTTGCACAGTGGAGGCAGGCTCCACGGTGCCAATGACGCGGATCTGGACCGGCACAGCTTCTTCGGACGCGACCGCCACGCTGACCGGAACGGGAGGCATTCCGCCGACGCCCTGCGCCTGCTGCTTGCCGCAGCCCGCGGCCATCAGCACGAAGGCCGCTAGCCCAACGATGGCGGAACGGTGAATCGGGTATGTACGATTGGAGTTTTCCACGAAACTTCTATTGTACTCTGGAGGTTCGATGAACGACATACGCGTCCCCAACTCTGAAGCGTGCCTGTGGGTACTGCGGCAGACGCCAGGTATTCTCCGGAACCTGCTGTTCCTGGCGACGCGCGAGCAGTTGGACTGGCGGCCTTCTCCGGAGCGCTGGTCGATCAGCATGGTGCTGGCGCACCTGGCGGAGGCGGAGATCCGCACGTACCGCCACCGGTTTGCGCCCATGCTCGACGAGGATGGACCGTTGTTGCCGGCCTACGATCAGATGGCGTTGTTCCGGTCACAAGCGCACTTCGATCCGTACGCCGAGATGGCCCGCTTCGAAGAGGAGCGCGGCGAGACGCTGGCGCTGCTCGAAGGGATGCCGCACGCCGCGGGCGACCGGTCCGGCCGGCATGCGGAGTTCGGCGTCATCACCGTAGCGCAACTGTTGAACGAATTCGCCTTCCACGATCTGGGGCACATTCGCCAAGTGATGGAATTGTACCGGGCGCACGTGTTCTATCCGGAGATGGGGGCGTATCAGGGGTACTACAAGATCGACCCGTGAGTTCCTCGAAGACCGATGGGCGCGGGCCCATCTGTTACGATGTTGTTGTATATGCCGGAGCCGCATACCAGCTCGCCAAGTGAACTCTTGCGCCGATGGGTGGATACGTGGCGGCAGGCAGGCCCCGCACTCGACGAAGTGCGGCGACTCGAAATCGAATCCGCCGATACGCAGGAAGCAATCCTACAACTCTTCGGAACCGGCGACGACCCCATCGACATTCCTTCCCCGCCCGCGACCTCCGGCTTAGTCGATCAGCAGGCATGGTTTGCTAAGATTCGAGCGGCAGATCCGCGCCGATGACGCCTCTATTGGAGGCGGCGCGCGACGTTCAGGCTTTTCTCACCGAACGGCGATGGAAGTTCTGTATCATTGGCGGCATCGCGTTACTGCGCTGGGGTGAGCCACGCTTTACGCGAGACGTGGACGTGACCTTGTTGACCGGATTCGGACGAGAAGACGAGTTCATTGCTCCGCTCCTGGAGGGAGGCTATCGGGGACGCGTAACGGACGCCGCCGGGTTTGCGCGCCGGAACCGCGTGCTGCTGCTCACCGCTCCCAGCGGCGCGCCCGTCGATATCGCGCTCGGCGGGTTGCCGTTCGAAGAGGAGATGATGGAACGATCCAGCTTGTTCGAGTTCACAGCCGGGTGCCGGTTGCGGACTTGTTCGGCGGAGGATCTGGTCGTCCTGAAGCTCTTCGCACTCCGGCCGCGGGACGTGCTCGATGTAGAGACGGTGGTGATACGGCAACGCGGAGCGCTGGATTGGGCATACGTGGAGCGGCAACTTGAACCGTTGTCGGAAGTCAAGGCGCAGCCCGAGATTATGGAAGCTTTCGCCAGGTTGCGCGGTCGCTAATCGCCACGTAGGCCTGCATTTTTCGGGCGGACAACGTCACGCCAATTCCACAGCCGCCGCTTGATCCAAAAACCAGGTCACCCGCTTACCCTGCCGGGAAATCAATTGCGCGGGGTAATGTTTCGGATCGAACTCCTGATGAAAAACGTTCCCCACGCCCGGCGCTTTGTCCGCGCCCGTCACCAGGAACACGGTGTTCTTGGCCGCCAGCAGCGCCGCGGGCAGCAGCGTGACGCGCCACTTGGACAACATCTTCTGCACGTGTACGGCGCCCGCTATGTGCTCGCGGTCCTCGATCTCCGCTTCGCCCGGAAACAGGCTGGCGGTGTGCGCGTCCGGTCCCATGCCGCACTGCACTACGTCGAAATGCGGCAGTTCGCCCTCTTCCAGGCCGAAGAAGTTACGGATATCGTCGACATACTGCTGCGCGGCGGCCTCCGGTTTGATCTCCCCGTGAATGCGGTGTACCTGGTCCGGCGGAATGTGCGCGGGCGCAATCAGGTTCTCATTCGCCAGGCGGTAGTTGCTTTCCGGATCGTTGGGCGGCACGCACCGCTCGTCCACGAAGAACAGGTGTACCCGCTGCCAGCGGAAGCCCGCGGCCACCATGCTCTGGAAAAGCAGCTTCGGCGTGGAACCGCCGGAGACCGCCAGTGTGGCATGTTCCTGGGAGGACAGCGCCTGCTCCAGAACCGCGCTGATATGTTTCGCGCAAGCGGCGGCGGCCGCGCGCGGATCGGGCTGAGTGAACCACTGCACGCTCATGTGTAAGGATCACGATAACGCAAGTTTGGCGGCGGCGGCCAGCGCGCCCTCGAACGACGGGTCGCGGCCGGGAATGGAAAGCTCCTCGCGCATGAGGGCATAGTCGGTAAGGGCCGGCAGCAAGGCTTTGCTCACGAGGCCGCCGGTGCGGACTTCCGCGGCGTGCCCTTCCGCCAGGGCGATAGAAGCGATGGCGTCCGCGTTCCCTTGCGCGCGCAGTTCCACCAGGGTGAAGCGCCAAGCCGGCTCGCCGCCATCGGCATGGAACCGAACTCGCGGGTGGGCGCCGACTTTGGCGAGCCCGTCCATCAGCCAGGCGGCCAAATAGAAACTGGTGGCTGGTATGGCCGTGCCGCGGTGCGCAATCAAGATATCGGAAACCCGCGGCAGGTTCGCCAATTGGGCGCGGTTTTCGAAGATCTGAGCGATCAATTCGCGCCAGCGGGTCAGGCGGGTCCAGGAGAGATCCGCCAGCAAGTGTCCCGCGGCGGCCGCGCCGCTCATTTCCCCGAGGGCAGCCTGCGCGTCGCTGAAGGCCGCGCTATCCAGCACCACTTTTTGCGCGATCGCCGAAAGCTGTGAGAACGCCGGCAGATGAAAGAGGCGCGGGCTGCGGCACCAGAGCATCACGGGAAGATCCGGCACGGTCAGCGGCAGGACCACGGCGGCCAGATCCGGCAGGCTGGCATCGGAGGCGGTGATTTCGATCTGTTCGCAGCAAATCTGCTGGCGGTGACCGAAGGGCATCCAGCACTGCGCGAAGACGCGGGCGGCGAGCGAGCGCTGGTCTTCGGCGCGGAAGCGAATCACGATGGCGCGGCTCGGATGTTCGGGCATCAGGGCGGCCAGCGTTTCGCCGATGGCCTGCGCGTCGTCGGACTCTTCCGCCGCCACCACCAAGGTCATGGAGCAGGCGCGCAATACGCCGGCATCGCCGTCACCTTGCTTGCCCAGCGAGACCCACAGGTCCGCCATGTCGTGCAGGATGCGGTCGGGAGCGATCGTGCCGCTGGCGGCGCCCATCAGGGTTGCCTCCAGACGTGGCCGCAGCGCGCCAGCATGTCGTCGGCGGCCTTGGGTCCCCAGGTGCCGGCGGCGTAATTCGGAAAATCGAACTTGGTGTTGTCCCAGACGTGCTGGACAGCGTCGACCACCGCCCAACTGGCCTCCACCATATCCTGGCGAGTGTAGAGCGTAGCATCGCCGATGATGGCGTCCAGCAGCAGCGTTTCGTAAGCCGAGGGCGAGCGCTCGCCGAAGCTGGAGCCGTAATTAAAGTCCATGGAAACGGGGCGCAGCTTCATGCCCGCGCCCGGACGCTTCGACAGGAACTTGAGCGAAATACCCTCTTCCGGTTGAATGCGCAGGATCAGCAGATTCGGCGCGGTGGTGCTTTCGTCGCCATTGAATATTTCGAGCGGCGCGGCGTTGAACTGGATGGCGATTTCGGTGACCCGCTTGGGCAGACGCTTGCCGGAGCGCAGATAAAACGGTACGCCGGCCCAGCGCCAGTTGTCCACGAAGAAAGTAACAGCCGCGTACGTGTCGGTTTGCGCGTCGGGCTTCACGCCTTGTTCCTGGCGGAATCCGGGAACGTCTTCGCCGCCGATGTGCGCCGGGCCGTATTGGCCCGAGACGGTGTTCTGCAGCACCTCGTCCGGCTTCATCACCCGGATGGAACGGAGCAGCTTGGAGCGCTCGTCGCGCACGGAGTTGGGACGGAAGGTCGCGCTCGGCTCCATGGCGATGGTAGCCATCACCTGCGAGAGGTGATTCTGGATCATGTCGCGCAGGGCGCCGGCTTCCTGATAATAGGAGCCGCGGCTTTCCACGCCGATCGATTCGGCCGCGGTGATCTGCACGTGATTCACGTAGCGCCGGTTCCACAGCGGCTCGAAGATGCCGTTGCCGAAGCGGAACGCCAAAATGTTCTGCACGGTTTCCTTGCCCAGGTAATGGTCGATGCGGTAGACCTCGGATTCTTCGAAGGCGCTGTGCAGTTCGGCGCTGAGTTTCTGCGCGCTGGCCAAATCGTGGCCGAACGGTTTTTCGATCACGATGCGGCGCCAGCCGGAGCCTGCTTTTCCTACGTTGGCGGCAGCCAGGCCTTGCGCGATGGGGATGTACTGGCTGGGCTGCGCGGAAAGGTAAAACAGCGTGTTGCCGCCGGTGTGGCGGGCAGTCTCGATTTCCTTCAGGCGGGCGTCCAGCGCCGGATAAACGGCGGCATCGTCGAAGTTGCCCGCCATGTAGAACAGGCCTTGCGCGAACGCGGTCCACACATCGGCGTCGAAGGGCGAATCCTCCAGGAATTCTTTGACGGACGCCAGCATCTTTTCGCGGAAATCGCCGTCGCTCATGGCGGTGCGCGAGATGCCCAGGACGGCGAAGCCGGCATCCAGGCGGCGCTCGTAGGCGAGCCGGTAAAGGGCCGGTAGCAGCTTGCGTTTGGTGAGGTCGCCATTGGCTCCGAAGATGACCATGGCGCACTCGGGTACGCGGCGCTCGAATCGCAGGGGATCCTGGAACGGATTCTCCAGAGACATGTAAATCAAAATAACACGCTGGCGCCACCCAACGTGCGGAGCTTGGAATTCAGGGCTGAGCCACGCAGACGCCTTGCGATACACTTCGTGGCGGTGGCGGCGGTGGTGGTGGCGGTGGAGCAGGAGGAGGTGGTATTGGCCGCGGCAAAGGTGGTCAGTTCTTCTGAAGTGGAGATTCCGACCTAGCCATTTTCGCCTGTCAGGTGATGCATGGCGAATACATAGCCCTCCCACTTGTCCAACAGTTTCGGGAGGTTAGGTGCGTCAGTGGTGGCCAGCTCCGAAGATTCTCTCGCCCTCCCGACGATCTGGTCCAATTCCTGCTCGGCGTCGTCCGCGTATGTGTGGCTCCAAAGGCGACTATAGTCTACGGCAATGCTGTTCCATGACGCATGCAGCTTGGCCATAGTTCCGATCTTCCCATCGAGGTTAATGGCCATGGAATAGGCGGTGGCTACAGCTACAATGACAGCCAAAACCACCGGAACCCACTCCGGAGATTTCCCAATTATCGTCGCAGCGGCTCCGGAAGAGAGGAAGAATGCACTTCCCGTGATCCACTGTTTCCGACGGGTATACTGGGTAGCCAGATCTCCGAAATACAAGGAGCGCGTTTCCGCCGCCAACATGTTCTCCCATACTAATTTTGTTTGGAATTCATTAAGCATGCCGATTGCTCCCTGACCAGATTATACAACGCCCGGCGAGTTTCGAAACGAAGAAGCCTTGCGCCTCCTGAGATGAAACGCCGTTAAAGGGGCGCAGAACGCGGAGACCCGTGACACTATCCACGGATGTTAAATTGGCACGTGTAGTAGTGGAGCGCACACTGTGATCGTAGCTGGAGTTGACTTCGGGACGCTGAGCGTCCGGGTATCCATTTTCGATAGCGTGAAAGGGCGGCTGGGATCGGCCACCGGCGAGTATCCGCTGACTCGCAAGAAGGAAGACCCCGACTACGCCACGCAGTCGCACCATCGCCATATGGAGGCCCTGGTCACGGCCATGCGGCGGGCCCTGGAGGCCGCGGGCGTGGACGGCGGCCAACTCGCCGCGCTGGCGCTGGACACCACCGGGTCGAGCGTCATTCCGGTAGGCGAGGGTCTGGAGCCGCTGGACGACTACTATCTGTGGTGCGACCACCGCGCCAAAGGCGAGGCCGCCGAGATCACCGCCGCCGGCCGGCGCGAGAAACTGGAAGCGCTCGAATGGTGCGGGGGCGTGTACTCGTCCGAGTGGGGATTCTCGAAGCTGCTGCACTGGTTGCGCGCCAATCCGGACAAGCCTACGCGCATGGTCACGGCACTGGAGCATTGCGACATGGTGGCCGCGGTGCTCTGTGGCATTACCGATGCGCGCCAGGCCCCGCGCAGCGTCTGCGCGATGGGACACAAGTGGATGTGGAACCGGGAACTGGGAGGATTGCCCGCCGAGGAGTTCCTGGTTAAGGTGGACCCCCTGCTGGCGGGCGTGCGCGCCAAGCTGGATGGCCGCTACGCCACCTCCGACCAGATTGCCGGCCAGCTTTCGGCGGAGTGGGCTGGGAAACTGGGATTGTGTGCCGGCATTCCGATACCGGTGGGCGCCTTCGATGCGCATTGGGACGCGCTCGGCGCGGGTGTGCGCGAGGGCGATGTGGTCAATGTGGTGGGCACGTCCACTTGCATCATGGCGATCGCCAAGCAGGTGGATTTGATCCCCGGCGTTTGCGGTGTGGTGAAGGGATCGATCCATCCTGAGTACTTCGGCATCGAGGCGGGCTTATCGGCTACGGGCGATATTTTCGAGGCCATCGCGCGCCGCGCCGGCACTACGGTAGCGGAGCTTTCACACGGCTTAGAAGATTATCGAGGCGGGCAGACCGGCCTGCTGCGGCTCACTTGGGATAACGGCGACCGCACCGTTCTGGTGAACGCGGAATTAGGCGGCGTGACGCTGGGCTGGAACCTGACGCACACGGCGCAGGACGAGCTTTTCGCGGCCATCGAAGGCACTGCGTTCCACACGCGCGTGATTTTAGAGCGCATGGCCGGGCATGGCGTCGAGATCCGGCGCGTGATCAACGGCGGCGGCATCCCGCAGAAGAACGAAACGCTGAACCGTGTGTATGCCAACGTGTTGAACAAGCCTGTGCTGGTGCCGGAGGGCGATGTCACCAGCCTGGGTTCGGCGATCATGGCGTTCATGGCGGCTGAGGCGTTTGAGTCGATCGAAGCGGCGCAGCAGGCGCTCTGCCCGCGGTATCGCACGATTCAGCCGGATGCGCGGGATCGCGACGCCTACGAGCAGCTCTACGCTCTGTATCGCAAGCTGTATTTCGCTCTCGGTAAGCCCGGCTCCGAGGCGGTGGAAATCGGCGATGTGCTGCCGGCGCTACGCAAACTAGCCGCGGCCGTGGGGCAGGCTCGTAGCCTGCGCGGGGCTCCCAGCCCCGCTCTAAGCATGGATCACAAACATGAATAGCAATAGACGCGACTTTCTGCGCGCCGCCGCCGCCGGCGTGGCATGCACCACCGCGCTGCGCTCCGCCGCGAACGAGAGCTTGATCGAAGTATTGCTCGACGAACCCATCGCCACGATCGCCCCGGAAATCTACGGGCATTTCGTCGAGAATCTGGGTGGCGTAGTCTACGACGGCATCTGGGTCGGTGAGGATTCAGCGGTCCCCAACATCGGCGGCTTGCGGAAGGCGTTGGTCGAAGCCTTCCGCCGCATCGGTCCGCCGGTGATCCGCTGGCCGGGTGGCTGCTTCGCCGACAGCTACGATTGGCGCGACGGCATCGGCCCGCGAAACAAGCGCCCCAAGCGCACGAACTTCTGGGCCGGCGCGGGTGAGTGGCCCCCCAACGCCAGCCATAGCGGTCCGCAGAGCTTCGATCCCAATCAGTTCGGCACCATCGAGTTTGCGCGGTTCTGCAAGGCGACCGGCGCGCAACCGTATTTCGCCGCCAACCTGCGCGGGGCGGGCGCGCAGGATTTCAACCGCTGGGTGGAGTATTGCAACTCGCCCGCGGGCGCCACCACGCTGGCGGATCAGCGCGCCGCCGACGGAGAACAAGACCCGTTGAACGTGCGCTACTGGGGCGTCGGCAACGAGGCCTGGGGCTGCGGCGGCTCGTTCACACCCGAGGATTACGCCACCGAGTTTCTGCGGTATACATCATGGGTGCCTGGGTACAAGGTGCCGTTGTCGTTTGTGGGTTCCGGCCCAAACGGAAACGATCTCGACTGGACCGGGCGATTCTTCACGAAGGTGGCGCGGAAGGGTGAATTAGGGCGGATGTGGGGCTGGTCCATGCACCATTACGCGTGGAACGCGAGCGCCGGACGAACCACCGATTGGACCGCGGGCAAAGGCGATGCCTTGCGCTTCGATGCCCAGCAGTATTACGAAATCCTGCGCGAGGCCAACCAGATGGAATCGTTCATCGCCAGCCAATGGGCCGTGATGGGCGAGATGGACCCGCGGCATCGCGTGAAGTTGGTGGTGGATGAGTGGGGCGCGTGGTACGCTCCCGGCACGGAACCCTTCGCCGAGGCGCTGCTGGGGCAACAAAGCACCATGCGCGACGCGGTGCTGGCGGGCCTGACGCTGGACACGTTCAACACCCACGCCGATAAGGTCGGCATGGCGGCCGTGGCGCAGCTCGTGAATTGCCTGCAATCGCTGTTCTTTGCGCATGAAGACAAATTCTGCGTGACGCCGACTTATCACGTTTTCGATATGTACCGGGCGCACCAGGGCGCGCAATCGCTGCGCACCCTGGTGTCCGCGCCGGCGATTTACAAAGGACTGGCGGGCCTTTCGTGCTCGGCCTCCGTGCGCGAGAAGGTCGTTACGATCACGGTGACCAATCCAAGTCTCGATCAGGCTCGCGAAGTGGAGATTGGAGTGCCTGGAGCCCGCATCGCCGCCGCCAAAGCGGTTACACTGGCAGCTACGGATGCGCATGCCCATAATAGCTTCGACAGTCCGCACGCCGTGGAGCCGCGCGCGGAACAATTGCAGGTGAGCGGCTCGAAGCTGACGCGCCGGTTCTTGCCGGCATCGGTTACCAAGTTGGAGATTTCGCTGTTGTAACACGGGCCTGACATGCTGGAAGAACTTCGCAAACAAGTGTTGGAAGCCAACCTGGAACTGGTCCGCAGGGGGCTGGTGCTGTACACGTTCGGCAATGCCAGCGGGATTTCACGCGCCGAGGGCTTGGTAGCCATCAAGCCCAGCGGCGTTCCTTACGAGGGCATGCGGCCGGAGCATCTGGTGATCGCGGATCTCGACGGGCGGATTGTGGAGGGTGCCCTGCGGCCGTCGTCGGATCTAGCCACCCACCTGGTGCTTTACCGCGCGTTCGCGGAGATCGGCGGGGTGGTCCACACGCATTCGCGTTTTGCCACGTCGTGGGCGCAGGCCCGGCGTCCCATCCCCTGCCTGGGCACCACCCACGCGGATTACTTTCGCGGGCCGGTGCCGGTGACTCGCGCGATGTCCCCGCAGGAAATCGAGGCCGCCTACGAGGCCAACACCGGAGAGGTCATCGCGCGGCATTTCGCCGGCTGCGATCCAATAGAAGTGCCGGCAGTACTGGTCGCGGGGCACGGCCCGTTTTGTTGGGGTCCTTCGGCGGCCGAAGCGGCGCATAACGCCGTGATTCTGGAGTATATCGCGGAGATGGCGTTTTATAGTGTCAGGCTGGCGGAGGCACCTAAGGAGCTACATCCCGCCCATCTGGATAAGCATTTCCTGCGCAAGCACGGAGTGAGCGCATATTACGGGCAGAAATAGCGACCGCCGTGGCGCAGGCACTATTGCCTGCCGCGACCGCACTCGTGCGGTCGCCTGGCGCCGGCTTCTGGCGCCAGAGAGGTCGCCCATTTGGAAGCTAAGCGATGAGCCGTTCACACGCCGAGAAAATACCTCGTGTTTTCCAAAAGGCCCGCAGTGAGTATAACTTAGCACCCACGCTCCACTCCTAACGCCGCCTCTGCACGGGGTTGCGCAGGTAAACTGGAGGCGTTAGAGCTTCTTGCTGTTTTGTCTGGGACCCCCGGGCTCTCCATGGGCCCGGGGTTTTTTCTTTAACGGAAGGTAAAATGTCTGCCCGGAAACCTATCTTCGCCGTACTCGCTGTCTGTTGGGCGGTTCCCCTGCCCGGCGGCCCGGTCCTGACCACCATCCAGGACGTGATCTACAACGCCGACGGCACTCCTTACAACGGTTTTGTCGTCATTAAATGGACGCCATTCGTGGCGGGCGACACCTCCCAAATAGCCACACAATCGGTAACGGTGAATATCGCCGGCGGCAATCTATTTGTGCAGCTTGTGCCTACCACCAACGCCGCGCCCGCAGGATACTACACGGCCACCTTCACCAGCGCAGGCAACGACCAGTTCACCGAGACGTGGGCGGTTCCCCCCAGCACGACGCCGCTGCGCGTGCAAGCCGTGCTCATATCGCAGGGAGCCGGGGCCGCGGCGCCGGCGCCGCTGACCACGGGAAGCGCTCCCATCCCGGAGTCGGGTGTCATCGGATTGTTGGCCGATCTCGCCGCGCGGCCCATCGCGGGAGCCGCATACACCCCTGGGCACGCGGCCGTCATCGATTCCACCGGTGCGCTGGAAGCGGTCGCGGGCAACGTCTCCGATTGCGTACACGTGGACGGCTCGTCGGGACCCTGCGGCGCCGGCGGCTTGGGTACAGCCGTGCCGAACTTCACGGATGCGGAGGTGCCCGGCGGCGCACTGAACGGCGCCAATGTATCCTTTACCCTTAGCGCGGCTCCGTCACCGGCCTCCAGCTTGTACCTCTACCGCAACGGCGTGCTGCAGAAGGCCAGCCTGGACTTCACGATCTCGGGAAATAGCATTCAGTTCCTGGCGGCTTCCACGCCGCAAACCGGCGATACGCTGCTGGCGTCTTACCGCGTCACCCCCGCGGGCACGCCGCAGGGGCCGCCTTCGCCCCAGATTCTGTGTTCCGGCATGGGCATCGCGACATCGTCCACCACGCTGTTCACTTTGGGCAATTGCACGATTCCAGCCGGCACCGTGCAGCCCGGCGATCGCGTCAAGATCGGCTTCGACTATTCGCATGAAGGCTCGCTAACCGGTTTCACTTTCGCCGTCGACTGGGGTAATACGGTGCTAGTCCAGCGCAACGCAGCCGTGAGCGAAGCGTTCATTTCGGGTTGGGCTGAAGCGGGCGCCAGCACTGCCGCGTGTCAACTGTCGGTCCAGTCGTGGGGAACGGTGCTGGGACTCGCCGCCGGCGTGCGCAACGCTTACGACTCGCTGCAGTACAACGTCGTCGTAGCTTTCCAGGGCCAGATGGCCGCCACCACCACCGATACCGTGACGCTGCGCAATTTCAGCGTGGTGCGCTATCCCGCAACGCAATAACTGCCGTCCGGCAAAATGCCGGCTGCGGGGCCGCGAGTTTGAAAATTAGGATACGAATCTCTCAATTCCAGTTGACAGGCTCGGTAAAGCGTTCCATAATCTGCATTAGAGCCAGAAGGTGATGGAAGCCTTCCACGAACGGCGAGAGAATTGCTCGGAGGATGCGATGACGAGGCATAGAATGCACAACGCTAATTGCTTTGCCGGCCAGCCCGCACCCTGCTCCGGATATTTTGCCAACGACGTTTTGCCCTGCATATGCAGCAGGGAAAGCCTTCTGCTCGCGCTAAATCAGGTTGCCATACCTTACGCGCCGGTGAAAGATCTGGCGCCCGCGGAAGTGCATATTTTGCCGCTGAGCGCCTGACGAAAGCGCATCGGCTCCGCGACCACTGGGCGAACCGTCTGGGTGAAACCACCCAGCCAAGCCCTTTTTGGAGCTTAACCTCACACTGCGATCAGCAAGGTTCGTCACCGCAAGATCAAGTTCTCATCACGTCCTCCCCACTCAAGAAACCGCCACCAGGCTGGTCTGCAATTCCGGTATCTCGATCTCGATGCGCGTGCCGTGTCCCGGCTGGCTATCGATGTTCATCTTGTGGTCGTTGCCGAACAGCATGCTCAACCGCTCGCTCACATTGCTCACTCCGATGCCCTGTTCCCGCAGCGTCGCCAGCTTGGATTCGGGAATGCCCACGCCATCGTCCTCGATCCACAGCCACAGCCGCGAATCCGCCCGCCGGCTGCGCAGCCGGATGGTGCCGCCTTCTACTTTGCTGCTCAACCCATGCTTGACGCAATTCTCAATCAGGGGCTGCAGCAGCATGCTCGGCACCAGCATGTCTAAAGTGTCCGCGGCCACGTCTTTTTCAAAGCGCAGTTTGTCGCCGAAGCGCACCACTTCGATCGCCAGGTAATCGTCGATGAAGCCGATCTCCTCGCGCAACGCGCTGAAATTATCGTGCTTGCGCAGCAGCCGCCGCAGGATGTTCGACAGCTTCAGCACCATCACGCGGGCCTGGTTGGGATCGGTGCGGATCAGCGAAGATACCGAGTTCAACGTATTGAAAAGAAAGTGCGGATTGATCTGGCTGGTGAGCGCTTCCAGCCGGGCTTGAATCAAGTGCCGCTTCTGTTCCTCGAGCTTGCCTTCATTGCGTGTGTTGTTCCAGATCTTGATCGGAATGGTGACCGAGAACAGCGTAGTCGCATACACCGCCGTATACATCAGCGGATTGGGCTGCTCCGGGTGCAGATAGAAGATCCGGCCATTGGCGCCGAAGGCCTGGCCCAGCGCCTGCCGTAGAAACTCGGCGAACAGGATCACCACGAAGAAGAGCAGGTTGAACGCGTTGCGCCGGTCGAAGCGCCGCTGCCTGAAAATGCGCCACAAGTTCAGGTCGAAGAACGGGCTAAAGCGCCAGATATCTTCCGGATCGGCGGCGCAATCGCGCAACAGGCCGCCCAAGACGCCCAGCCCGGCCAGCAGCGGCATGGTGAGATATTCTCCGTTGAGCATGGCCGGCATCGAGATCAGAATTCCCGACACGAGACCCGTCACGTATCCGCCCAGCAACCCCGCCAGCAGGCTGCCTTCCAGGCCCAGGTCGACGGCCGGATACTTGGCGCTGACCGCGCGGGTCGCTACGCTCGCGCCAAACACTCCGGAGAACCAGAGCGAGAGTTTGATGCGCTGGCCCATGGTCCGGTTTTCACGCATGAGCATGCGTTTGACCGCGCTCCAGCGCACCAGGATGCTGGCCAGGGAGGCCACCACGCCCAGCTTCACCAGCAGCGTAACCAGGGAAGAATCCGCCATGGGAGCTCGCAGATCATTATAATAGAAGCATCACGACAGCCGGCAGATAGCTCATGCATACTCCTTCCGCGCTCCGGCTGCACAAGGCTGCCGAAGCGGATTTCCCAACCCGGTTTGGACACTTTCGCATCTATGGGTTCGAAGGCCGCCAGGACGACCGCCTGGAAGAAGCCGTGGTCCTGGAAATGGGCGATGTAAGGCACGGCGCCTTGGCTCCGCTGGTGCGCATTCATTCGCAATGCCTTACCGGCGACGTCTTCCACAGCCTGCGCTGCGACTGCCGCGCGCAACTTGAACTGGCCCTGCACATGATCGCCGAAGAAGGCCGCGGCCTGCTGATCTACGAGCATCAGGAGGGGCGCGGCATCGGCCTGCTAAACAAGTTGCGCGCCTACGAATTGCAGGATGAAGGCGCGGACACCGTGGAGGCCAACGAGCGCCTGGGCTTCGAATCCGATCTGCGCAATTACGAGCTACCCAGCGAAATCCTGCGGTATTTCGGGTTGAAGAGCGTCCGTCTGCTTTCGAACAATCCGGATAAGGTGGCCGCTGTGGAGGCCGCGGGCGTGCGGGTCGCCGAGCGCGTGCCCTGCATCGTGCCGGCGATGGATTCGACGGAGTCGTACCTGCGGACGAAGAAAGAGAAGATGGGGCATCTGCTGGAAGGCTTCTAGCCCCTTTGGAGGGCGGGCGATCTTGGCCGCAGCCGGCTTTTCAGCCGGCCGGGAACCCCGGAATCCAGACCCGGCGACCGTTACTCCATCTCGAACGCCACATACATCAACGTACCGTCGCGCTCCACCTGCAGTACCACCGCATCCCCGCTCTTCATCTGCCCCAGCGCGGTCCTGAGCGACGCTACGGTCGACGTGGGCTCATTGTCGATCGCATAAATCACATCGCCCGGACGCAGGTCCACGTCGACGCCTTCCGTACCGGCGGCACGAGCCGCCACTACGACGCCGTATTGCTTGCGCAGGTCCGGCAGCATGGCCGCCAGTTTCTTGTCGATTTCGACCCCCAAAATGCCCAGCTTCGGGATCAGGTTCTTCTCCGGATCCACCAAATCCGCGAAGCGCTGCGGATCGTCGTCCTGCGCGGCCACGGGCACATCCATGGTCAGCCGGTCGGCGCCGCGCAGCACTTCCAAGTTCACTTTGTCGCCCACCGGAAAGCGCCATAAATTCACTGCCAGTTGGCGGGCGTTCTCCATGGGCTTGTCATCCAGGCTGAGCACGATATCTCCGGGCTTCATGCCGGACGTATCCGCGGGTCCTTCCGGAGTCACATCCGCCACCAATACGCCCCAGTCCTGAGTCAGTCCTAAGCCTGCGGCCAGCAGTGGTGTGACGGTCTCGACCCTGACGCCGATCTGGCCGCGGTGCACGTGACCTTCCCTACGAATCTGCGTGTAGACGTTGAGCAGTGTGTCGCTGGGTATGGCAAACCCGATCCCTTCGCTGCCGCCCGATTGAGACAGAATCATGGTGTTAAGACCGATCACCCTGCCCGACATATCCACCAGCGGGCCGCCGCTATTGCCCGGATTAATGGACGCATCGGTCTGGATATAAATCATGGGACTGTCTTCTTTGATCTGGCGCGCCGCCGCGCTGATCACCCCCAGGCTGGCCGAATTCTGCAAGCCCAACGGACTGCCGAACGCCATCACCAGTTGGCCCTGCCGCAGCTCGCGCGAATTGCCCAGCGTCAGGAACGGCAAGCCGGCAGCTTCAATCTTGAGAACCGCGATATCCGTTTCCCGATCCAGGCCCACGATCTTGGCTTCCAGAACCGTTCCGGCCGGGCCAGTAATCGAGTGACTCAGCCGCGCGGCGCGCTCCGAGACGGGCAACTGCACGCGAATGCGCCGCGCACCCTGGATCACGTGCGCGTTGGTTACGATGTAACCGTCCGCCGTAAGGATCACGCCCGAACCGGTGGCGCGCTGCCGCGTGAGCAGGCTGGCGTTGCCCGTATCGGAGTCTTCGCTCAGGCCATATCCGCTGGTCACGATCTTCACCACCGAGCGGTTCACCCGCTGCGCCAGCGCTTCCAGCGACGAACTGAGACTCTCCACCGCCTCCAGCTTGCGTTCCTGCGCGAAACCCGCTTGCCCCGATGCCGCCAAGATCGCCAGCAGCAGCCACCGCGCTAACGCCGCTCGATAACCCATGTGTTCCCTCGCAAATAATCCACGGTGCGCACCACTGCTTCGCGAATGCTGCATTTCGGCCGCCATCCCAAAGCGCGAATCCGCGAGCAATCCAGAAAAATGAACGGACTATCGCCACGCCATCCGCGCTCGCCGCCCGCGTAGTTCAGCCGCGGCGCGCACCCCAGCCGCTCCACGATCCAGCCGATGGAATCGTTCACCGTGCAGTATTCGTCTGTGCCCAGATTGTACAGGTTCAGCCTGGCCGCTCCGCGCTCGACGGCCAGCAGCATGGCGTCCACACAGTCCTGCACGTGCAAGTAAGACTTGCGCTGCCGACCGTCTCCTAATATATCCAGATGCCGCGGATGCTCCCTAAGTTGCTTGTAGAAATCCAGAATGTGGCCGTGCGTGTAGCGCTCCCCCAGGATCGACACAAAACGGAAAATGTGCCCTTCCATACCGAATCCCTCGCAGTAAGCTTCGATCAGCGCCTCGGCGGCCAGTTTGGATGCCGCATACAGCGATGTCTGCACCGGGAACGGGGCATCCTCCGGCGTCGGAAAAATGGCCGGCTCACCGTAGACCGAGCCGGTGGAAGGGAAAGCGATGCGCCGCACGCCGCGCGCCCGCATGGCCTCCAGCACGTTGGCGGTGCCGATGGTATTCTGCTCCAGGTCCTTGCGCGGGTGCTGGGTGCCGAAACGGACGTCGGCGTTTGCGGCCATATGAAATACGAACTCAGCGTCTTCAATGGCGCGGCGAAGCGTATCGGCGTCCAGCAGGTCGCCATGCGCCAGGCGGAAGCGCGCCGAGCGCGACGCCTCCTCCAGAAACTCGATTTGCCCCGTGGAGAAGTTGTCGAAACCGGTGACTTCATGCCCATCGGCGAGCAGACGGTCGACGAGGTTACTGCCGATGAAACCCGCCGCGCCAGTGACCAATATTCTCATTGTAATAAACCTAGAGTGTACCCGATGAAATGAGCAAATCTTGCCTCATGGTCGGCAGGAATTGCCGCGTGCGCACATCCTTCTTGTCCAGCTTCCATGCTCGCACGCATTCCGTACTGGCCCCCAATCTGCTTACGGACCGCCATGAAAGGATATACCTTAATGAACAAACTGATGAGCCTGATGTTGGGCCTGTCCATCGCGCTGGGCTCTTTCGCCGCGTTCGCGCAGGATTCCACCACCCCCACTGGCAGCACCGAAAAAAAGAAGGTGAAGATCAAGAAAAACGCCCATAAGACCGTCAAGAAAGAGACTTCCAAGACGGAAGAAAAGCAGAACTAGCTTTACTTACCCGCGCTCCCGCTCGTCGACCATTTGCAGGAACGACTGGGCCTCGGCGTAGCCCGGACGCAGCTTCAGCGCCTGGTTGAAATCGGCCCGCGCCCGCGCCAGATCGGGCTTGTACAGCAGATGATACACGCCCACGAACAAGTGCGCCCTGGCGTCCAGCGGCCGCATGCGGACGATACGTTCGGCAACCTCCGTGGCTTCATCGAACATTTCAAGCTGGTGATATTCCGCGGCCAGAAAATCGAGCCGCGAATCGTCGTTCGGATCGGCGGCGATCTCCTCCTTTAGAATTTGAATGTACAAGCGATTCTTGCGGCGGCGCGTCTCCGGGTCCGCCGAAAAACTATGCTCCAGGCAGATGCCGGTTTTATGCAGCCGCCCGCCTCCGGACAAAATGGCGGCGTCGATGGTTTCGTGCACGCGGCCGCGGTAGCGATGGTGCGGCCGGTTGGAAAAGAGCCGGACCACATAGTCCGTGGTCGCCGCTGAAGATTGCGACCAATGATTGTGCCGCTCCAGAAAATATCCCGCGTTCTCTTCGCGCGCGACAATCTCTTCGATCCCAGGCGCGCCCGCGCGGTCCAGGGTTTCGTCCGCGTCAAGCATCAGAATCCAGCGCCCGCGCGCCCGCTCGATGGCGCAATTGCGTGCGCCGGCGAAAACGACCACCGTAAAATCGAACGGGATCACTTCCGCCCCGTAGTGCGCCGCGATCGATGGCGTGGCGTCCGTCGAGCCGGTGTCCACGACGATCAATTCGCCCGCCAGATCGCGCACGGAATCGAGGCATCGGGAGAGACTGGCTTCTTCGTTCCGCACGATCATGCAGAGGCTGAGCGTCATGCTAAAGCCCCTGGCCCGCGCCCGCGCGGATGCGGAAAATATCGATTACATTCCGCAGATTTCCGCTTACCAGCGCCAGGCGGCTGTCGCCATCGTCGCGCCAGCGAATCGGCACCTGTTGGATGCGATAGCCCAGCTTGCGAGCCAGCACCAGGATCTCCACGTCAAACATATATCCATCGATCTGTTGCCGGCTGAAAATCTCGCACGCCGCCGCGCGCGTGAAAAACTTGAAACCGCATTGCGTATCGGTGATGCCGTGCAAGCCCACCACCGCGTGTATGAACAAGCCGAAGCCCTTGCCACCCAACTGCCTGTATAGCGGCTGGCGCTTCTCGATTTGGGAATCGCGCATGGCGCGCGAGCCGATCGCTACATCGTAGGCCTGTCTCAGCCATGGCAGGAACTTATCGAACTCTTCGATGGGCACCTTGTTATCGGCGTCCGCATAACCTGCGATATCGCCGCGCGCCAACACCATGGCTTCGCGCACGCCACGGCCCTTCCCGTTGCGCTCCTGGTTGCCGATCACCCGCACGGGCTCGCCTTGCCGGGCGCTCTCCAGGGCTAGCTCGCGCGTGCCATCACCGCCGTCGGCGGCCACGATAATCTCGTGGCGCAACCCGCGCGACCGGAAATAGCCGCCTGTCTCACGGATGGTGGCGGCGATGGTGGCAGCCTCATTGTAAGCGGGCAGGATTAGAGAGACATCGCACAAGTCAGTTATTCTAACAGGTGGACTACCGATGCCCCTGAACATCGCTATCGTCGGCTGCGGCATGATCGGCACCAAACGCGCGCAGTCGCTGGCGGGCGCCCGTTTGGCGATATGCTGTGACGTGGAACGGGAGTGCGCCCAGGCGTTGGCGGCAGCGCATCCGGGCGCGGAGCCCGCCACGGACTGGCACGCCGTAGTGGCCTCGCCGGAAATCGACATGGTCATCGTAGCCACCAGGCACGATATGCTGGCTTCAATCGCCGCCGCGGCCGCCTGCGCGGGAAAGCATGTGCTGATCGAAAAGCCGGGCGCGCGCCGGGCATGCGAGTTGGATGCCGTGGCCGAAGCCGCCTGCCGCACGGGCGCGCGGGTGCGCATCGGCTACAATCACCGGTATCACCGCGCGTTCCAAAGGGCGCGAGAGATTTTCGATTCCGGCGCGGCCGGCCCACTGCTATTCATCCGCAGCCGCTATGGACACGGCGGCCGTCCCGGTTACGAGCTTGAATGGCGCGCCGATCCGGCTCTTTCGGGCGGCGGCGAACTGCTGGACCAGGGCGTGCATATGGTCGATCTGGCGCGCTGGTTCCTGGGCGACTTCAGGCACATCGCCGGCCGCACGCCCACTTACTTTTGGAAAATGCCTGTGGAAGACAACGCCTTCCTGCTGCTGGAAACCGCCGCCGGCCAGATCGCGTTTCTGCACGCAAGCTGGACCGAATGGAAGAACATGTTCTCATTCGAGATCTGCGGACGCGACGGCAAACTGGAAATCACCGGCTTGGGCGGCAGCTACGGAACGGAGCGGCTGACGTTCTACAAAATGTCTCCGGCGATGGGGCCACCAGAGACCACTACCTGGGAATTTCCTAGCCCAGACAACTCTTGGGAAACGGAATTCGCCGAGTTCCTGGAAGACATCCGGCTGCAACGCCAACCGCAGCCGGGCATCGCGGACGCGCAGGCTGCCTTGCGCGTGGTGGAACGCGTATACCAGGAGAACGGCAGATGATCATTACGCGCGCGCCGCTGCGCATCTCGCTCGGAGGCGGCGGCACCGACCTGCCCTCCTACTACCGCGAGCACAGCGGTTTCGTCATATCGGCAGCCATCGATAAGTACGTCTACATCACGCTGCACGAGACCTTCAGCCAGGAGCTGCTGGTGAAATATTCGCAAATGGAACTGGTGGAATCGGTGGACCAGGTGAAGCATCCCATCGTGCGCGAGGCTCTGCGGCTGGTGGACGTGGGCCCGCGGCCGTATCTGGAAATCGTGAGCATGTCCGACATCCCGGCGGGCACGGGCCTGGGTTCGTCGGGCAGTTTCACCGTGGCGCTGCTGCGCGCGCTGCATGCCTGGAAGAAGAACCCGATTCCGCGGCAGGAACTCGCCGAGCAGGCCTGCCGCATTGAAATCGACCTGCTGCGCGAGCCTGTGGGGAAGCAGGATCAGTATATCGCCTCGTTCGGCGGCATCACCTGCTTCCAGTTTCTGCCCGACGATCGCGTGGAGGTGGCGCCGCTGCAGCTTGAAAGCGAGACGCTGGCCAACCTGGAGGACAACCTGCTGCTGTTCTTCACCGGCTTCACGCGCGCCGCGTCGGCGATCCTGGAAGAACAGGACACGCGCACGCGCCAGCGCGATGCCGATATGATCTCGCAATTGCACGTGGTCAAGCAGCTCGGGTGCGAAAGCAAGGCGGCGCTGGAGCGCGGCGATCTGCGCCGTTTCGCGGAGCTGATGCACGTGCATTGGGAGCACAAGAAGGCGCGCTCGCGCTCCATGACGAATGCGCACATCGACGAATATTACGACCTGGCGCGGCGCAATGGCGCGCTGGGCGGCAAGCTGATCGGCGCGGGCGGCGGCGGCTTCCTGATGTTCTACACCGAAGACAAAACGCGCCTGCGGCATGCCATGCGCGGCGCCGGACTGCGCGAAGTGCGGATGCGCTTCGATTTTCAGGGCACCACGGTGCTGGCGCAGTCGTGAGCGGCATGCTTCCAGCCGCAATCCTGGCGGGCGGCCTGGGCACGCGCCTCTATCCCCTGACCGAACGGATGCCGAAGGCGCTGGTCGAAATCAATGGCGAGCCGTTCCTGGCGCACCAGTTGCGCCTGTTGCGCGCGCGCGGCATTGAACGCGTGGTGTTGTGCATCGGGCAGCATGGCGACCGCATCCGCGAGTACGCGGGCGATGGCGCACGCTTCGGGCTCGATATCGACTACTCGCCCGATGGTCGCACCCTGCTGGGAACGGCCGGCGCGGTGCGGCAGGCCTTGCCGCTGCTGGGTGACGCGTTCTTCGTGGTGTATGGCGATTCGTACCTGCCTTGCTCGTATGGCGATGTGGCGCAAACTTTCCATACAGACGGCCAACCCGGCCTGATGACCGTCTATCGCAACGAAGGCCGCTGGGACGCCAGCAATGTGGAGTTCGCCGAAGGCCGCATATTCGCCTACGATAAGAAGAACAGGACGCCACGCATGCAGCATATCGATTACGGCCTGGGCGTTTTCAGCCGCGCGGCTTTCGATGGGCAGCAGCCGGACTTGGCCGATGTGTACCGCGATTTGCTGCGCCGGGGTGAACTAGCCGCGTTCGAAGTGCGGGAGCGGTTTTACGAAATCGGCTCGTTCGAAGGCATCGCCGAACTGGCGCGCCATTTGGCCGAATCACAATTATGACCTTCGCCGAAGAATACATTGCCGAGTCCGCCGAAGTTCTGCGCCGCCTGGACGCAGGCGTGATCGAGAGGCTTGTGGAACTGCTGGCCGCGACCCGCGCGCGCGGCGGACGCCTGTTCATCCTGGGAGTCGGCGGCAGCGCGGCCAACGCCTCGCACGCGGTCAACGACTTTCGCAAGATCTGCGGCATGGAAGCATACTGCCCCACAGACAACGTCTCCGAATTGACGGCGCGCACCAACGACGAAGGCTGGGCGTCGGTGTTCGAATCGTGGCTGCGGGTCAGCCGCCTGCGCGCCGCGGATTGCGTGCTGGTGTTTTCGGTGGGCGGCGGCAATCTCGAAAAACAAGTCAGCCCGAATTTGGTTTCCGCGCTGCAGTACGCCAAGACCGTGGGCGCGGCGATCGGCGGCATAATCGGCCGGCCTGACGGCTACACGGCGCAGGTGGCGGATGCCTGCGTGGTCGTTCCGCAGGTGAATGCATCGCACATCACGCCGCACGCCGAGGCTTTCCAGGCGGTGGTGTGGCACTTGCTGGTTTCGCATCCCGCGCTGAAAGCGGCTGAGACCCGCTGGGAATCGCTGCGATGAATCGGGCCGTGTTCCTGGATCGCGACGGCGTGCTGACGCGGGCACTAGTTCGCAATGGCAAGGCTTACGCGCCCGTCACCCCCGACGAGATGGAGATGGATGCGGACGCGCCCGCGGCACTGGCGCGGTTGAAAGCCGCCGGATTCCTGCTGGTGGTGATCACGAATCAGCCGGATGTTTCGCGCGGCATCACCCGGCGCGAGGACGTGGAAGCGATGCACGCCACTTTGCGCGCCGCCCTGCCGCTGGACGCTTTCTTCGTCTGTTACCACGACAACGCGGATGCGTGCTATTGCCGCAAGCCCATGCCCGGCATGCTGCTGCAGGCCGCCGCCGCGCACGGTATCGATCTG